>Ga0209807_1000003_pt1 | contig 131480 bp, 125 predicted proteins | sample GraSoiAngelo_154_FD_186168 | JGI IMG/M metagenome (GOLD analysis project Ga0209807, IMG submission 186168) | Grasslands soil microbial communities from the Angelo Coastal Reserve, California, USA - 14_1009_13_20cm (SPAdes) (version 2) | ecosystem: Environmental > Terrestrial > Soil >... | reverse complement strand
GGCCGCCGCCCGGGTGGGGCCATTGGCCCGATCGACCTGGCGAAGCCTGAAGAAGAGCTGCTCGATCTGATCCGCAGCTGATCGCCGATGGTGGGCGGCGAGGGTTTCGAACCCCCGACCTCCAGCATGTCAAGCTGGCGCTCTTCCAACTGAGCTAGCCGCCCACTTCAGGAATGGGCTGGAATGAACGACTTATTGTAGGAGCGTGGCTCCATACATCGGCCGGCGCATGCGCCGCGTCGAAGACGAGCGACTCATCACGGGCCGCGGCCGGTTTGCCGGGGACATCAAGCTCGACGGTCTCGTCCACCTCGCCTTCTGCCGCTCCACCCTCCCCCACGCGCGTATCCAGGCGGTCGACGCGTCGGCGGCTTTATCGATGCCGGGCGCCATCGCGGTCTGGACGGCCGACGATCTGCCGGAGACTGCCGGCGGCCTGAGCGATTGGGGCCCCGAGGACATGGAGAGTCGGGGCCGGCCGATCCTGAATCGCGACGAGGTCAACTACGTCGGCGAAGCCTTCGCGGTGGTGGTCGCAGAGAGCCCTTATCAGGCTCTTGACGCGGCGGAGTCGGTGATCGCGGAGATGGATCCTCTGCCCGCGGTCGGCGATGTGAGCACGGCGACGGCCTCTGGCGCCCCGCCGGTGCACTCGGACATGAAGGGCAACGTCGCGCGCGCGAAGACGACGAGCTACGGGGACATCAAGACAGCTTTTGGACGGGACAGCGTCACCGCGAAAATTCGCCTGACCACGGCTCGGATCGCGGGCGCGGCGATGGAGCCACGCACCGTCACAGCCTCGCCGGATCCCGAGACAGGAGGGATCAAGGTTTGGACCTCGACCCAGAACGTCTTCGGCGTTCGCGAGTCCATCGCGGGGGTGCTTGGGCTCGACGAAGACAAAGTTCGCGTGCTCGCGGAGGACGTTGGCGGCGGGTTCGGCGCGAAGGGCTCGGTGTTTCCCGAAGAGGTCCTGACCGCGCTCGCGGCGTGGCGCCTGAAGCGGCCTGCGAGATGGGTGGCCACGCGCAGCGAGGACGGCGCCACCACGGCGCAAGGGCATGGCTCCGTCATCGAGCTCGAGATCGCGTCTGATCGCCACGGCAAGCTGCGTGGTTTGCGGGGCCGGCTGATCCACGACCTGGGCGCGTACGCGGGATCTGGCGCCGGCCAGCCGGACATCATCGTGTCCCACATGCTGTCGGCCTATGTCCTGCCGGCGATGGAGGTCGAAGCGCGTCTTGTCTACACCAACACGGTGCCGACCGGCTTCATCCGCGGCGGCGGCCGCCCGCTGGGCAACTACGCCGTCGAGCGCGTGATCGATCGCCTCGCTCGCGCGCTGCAGATTTCGCCCATCGAGCTCCGGCGGCGAAACCTGATCCAGCCGGAGCAGATCCCTTTCACAACGGGCTATCCGGCCGGCCGCCGCGGGCTCATGTACGACAGTGGCGACTATCCGAAGCTGCTGGAGCTCACGCTCGAAAAGCTCGGCAAGGTTCCCTCGCATTCCGACGGACGGCTCGTGGGAGTCGGCGTCGCCTGCTGCGTCGAATCGACCGGGTTTGGACGCGGCGAGCCCGCCCGGATTCGGATTCAGAAGGACGGCACGGCCCTCCTGTCCGTCGGTTCGACGCCGCAGGGCCAGGGCCATCAGACGATGGCGGCCCAGGTGGCGGCCGACCGATTGGGCTGGCCATTCGACAAGATCCACGTCACGGCCGGCGACACGAGCCGGGTGCCGCCCGCCGAGCTGACCGCCGGAAGCAGAACCGCGGTCCAGGTGGGCAATGCAACCGCGAAAGCGGCGACCGCGCTGCGAAAGAGGCTGCTGGAACGCGCCGGCGACGTGCTCGAGGCGGATGCGGCAGACCTTGTGATCGAGGACGGCGTCATCACGGTGCGCGGTGCCCCGGCGAAGAGCGTGCCCGCCACCGACGTCGTGCCGGACGAAGGCCTCGAGGTGCTGGAAAGCTTCGACCCCCACCGCCCTCTCGCCTACTCGAGCGGATGCCATGCCGCCATCGTCGCGGTCGACCCGGAGACGGGCCAGGTGGAGGTGCTTCGCTACGTCATCGCGCACGACATAGGCCAGCCGATCAACGAGCTGATCGTCGAGGGACAGATGCACGGTGGCTTCGCTCACGGATTGGGTTATGCGTTGTTCGAGGCCGCGGCGTACGACCCTGACGGCAATTTCAGAACGGCGAGCTTCCTCGACTACACGATCGTGAGCACCGGGGAGGTTCCCCCACCTGCGCTGGTCCACATCTCAACGCCCACCGACGCGAATCCGGAAGGATTCAAAGGCGCCGGCGAAAGCGGGACCATCCCCGTGCCGGCGGCGATCTCCAACGCGGTGGAGGACGCCCTTTGCAAGGTGCGGGCCGACGCCGTCGTCGATCATCTGCCGATCACGTCCGACCGAATCGTCGAAATCTTGGGATCCTGACCGCTGTCGATTGACCCTCGCGCGACAGTTCCGCCAGTCAACGCGGGCGGTGTGAACTGGCGGCGCAACCTCGCGGCGCTGTGGTTCGCCGAGTTCACCGCGATCTTCGGATTCAGCTTTGCGTTTCCGTTCCTCTCCATCTTTCTGTCCAAGGACCTCGGCGTGCATGCAGGTCGGGACCTCGACCTGTGGACCGCCGCCTCGGCGAGCGCGTCGGGGTTCGCTCTGGCGGTCGCGAGCCCGGTCTGGGGGGTGTTGGGGGACCGCTTCGGCCGCAAGCCGATGCTGCTGCGCTCGATGGTGGGCGGCGCGATCACGGTCGGGTTGATCTTCTTCGTCCAGAACCCGACGGAGCTGATCGTCCTCCGGTTCTTGCAAGGCGCCACCAGCGGGACCGTGGCCGCGGCAACAGCGCTGGTCGCCGCGGAGACGCCGCGCTCGCGCGTCGGGTGGGCGTTGGGCGTGGTGACATCGGCGGTCGCGCTGGGCGGGGCGATCGGTCCGGTGGTGGGCGGCCTGGCCGGCGACCTGTTCGGGCTGCGGCTCGTGTTTCTGGGCGGGGGTGTCGCGCTGTTCCTGGCGATCATTCCGGTGGTCTTGATCGTGCGCGAGAGCCCTTTGGTCAGGGCTTCTGGTGCACGGCTGAGCACATTGGCGGTGATCAATCAGAGACCTGGTCTCGACCGAGCGCTCGCCGTGCTGATCGGCTCGCAGGGTTTGATCAGCACGGTCAACGCGGCCACGCAGCAGCTCGTCGTCCTGCGATTGCTCGAGCTTCTCTCGACTGGCGTGTCCGCGGTGAGCGGACTTGGGTTCGGGCTGTCAGGACTCGCGAGCAGCGCCGCCGCCATCGGCTACACGCGAGTGACTGCGCGGCTCGGCTACGTGCGCACCGCGGCGGTGGCCGCGGGACTTGTGGCTGTCGCGGTGGCCGCCCTTGGGGTTGCGCCGTGGGCGGCCATGATCGTGATCGCGATGGCGCTCAACGGGCTTTTCAGCGGAGTGGTCCTTCCCGCCACCGCCAGCATGATCGGGCTGGAAACTCCGTCTGCGGCACAGAGCACCGTGTTTGGATTGAACGCGAGCTCGGTCGCACTCGGATTCGCTCTCGGACCGGTCATCGGAGGCGGGGTCGCGGCGACCTCGGGCGTCCAGGCGTCGCTGTTCGTGGTCGCCGGGCTGGCCGTGGTGCTCGCGATCCTGATCGCGCGCGGCGCGCGTGAGCCGGCGCGATGAGGCTTATCCGGCTCGCGTATGCGGCTCTGGGTTTCGTGTTCGCCGGGCTTGGGATCTGGCTCGTGGTCACGCAACACGCGGCCTGGTGGCCTCTGGCCGTCTTCGCTCTCGCGCCGGATGTGACGATGCTCTTTGGATTTCGTCAAGGGCTGCAGCGCGGTCAGCTGGATCCGCGCGCCGTGCCGGCCTACAACGCGGTCCATCGCTACTGGGCGCCCATTGTCCTCGTCGTCGTGGCGTTCGTTGTGAACTCCACGCCGTGGGTCGCCGCCGGACTCGCATGGTGCGCGCACATTTCTTTCGACAGAAGTCTTGGCTTCGGCCTGCGCACGGCGCAGGGATTTCAGCGCGAGCGGGCGTCTTAACAGGCGGGATTGCGGGCACGGGCGGCCGTTCGTACTCTGCCCCCGCCCCACACACAAGGAAAACCCCAAGGGAGGGTGGGGGTTAGGGATGGGGGAATTTAGGGATGGGGGAATTTGGCCCGCGGATTTCAGCGGGGCTGGAATGGCTTGAGGTGGTCGAGATCCTTCTCGTCGATCCGTGCAAACAGCGCGGCGTCGTCGCTCCGATCGAGGAACCTGCGCGGCAGTATGACCTCCTTCTTGAACAAGCCCTCCGGCTTGAGCACGACCCCGACGAGCTGATCGCCGTCGAACAGCACATCCTTCACCGTCCCCAGCTTCTTGCCGGTGTGCCCGAGCATCACCTTCTCACCGGCGTCGATCTCGAGCTCACTCTCCGACTTATTGGCGAACTGCTCGAGCCAGTTCGGCACCTCAGGTCCCGAACCCAACACGCCCGCGACATCCTCCAGCTCCTCACCCACCGACTCGGGCTTCTCGCGATACACGACGTACGGCTGGAGTCGGCGCACCTCGGCCGAGCTGAGGTTGAGGTCGACTCGGTCGTGCGTGACGGCCTTGACCGCGTCTTTCGGAGCGATGAACTCGTCGGACACGAGAAGCGAACCGGGCGATAGAAGGCGGCCGGAAAAGCCCGCGCTCTCCTTGACCACGAGCGACCTCAGCCTGTACTCGGTGTCGACGAGGATGTGGACCAGCTTGCCCACGTGCTTTCCCTCATTCGAGTACACGTCCGCGCCGAGATGGAAGTCGTCAGCGTGCCACGCCGGCGGCTCTTCGCCCATAGTCGAAGCGTAGCGGGCCAAGACGTCGCCCTCGCGCGATCCTCTAATGTGGAGCGTCACCGCCATGGAAAAGCGAACCACGCCTCCACCCACTGTCATCGACCCGACCAAGCGATATTCGATCACGGTGCACACATCCCGCGGAGACTTCGTGATCGCGCTCGTCGAGCCGAAGGTCGCGCCGCAGACGGTCAACAACTTCGTGTACCTGGCGCAGAACCATTTTTATGACAGCTTGACCTTTCACCGCGTCGTCCCCGGGTTTGTGGTCCAGGGCGGCGATCCGCTCGGCAACGGCACCGGCGGACCGGCCTACAAGCTCCCCGATGAGTCCAACCCCACGAACTGGCAGCGCGGCACGGCCGGCATGGCCTCGAGCGCGGCCGGCGTTAGCGGCTCGCAGTTCTTCATCACGCTGGGAGATGCGCCGTTTCTCGCGAGCAACGGCGTGTACAACCACTTCGGCGCGATCACATCCGGGATGGAAGTGGTCGACAGGCTCCAGGTCGGCGACACGATCAGCTCGCTCGACGTCAGCGTCGATTGAGGGGAACGCTACTAGCGATCCTGGGCCTGACCGCTCTCGCGGCGGCCGCGTGTGGCTACTCCGATCCGTACGCGGGAACACCGCCGATCGCGAACGAGAGTGCCGGGCCATCCGCGGGGCCTAGCGCGTCCCCGGGCGCTGACGACTTCAACACATGCCGGCAGCTGTCGGGCGTGACGTACCCAGATGGTCTCAAGGTCGCTGACCTGAAGGTCGGCACGGGCGAGGTCGCCCAGCGCGGTCAGAACGCCGATGTCCAGTACACGGGCTGGCTGACGGACGGCAAGTCCTTCGACTCGAGCCGGCAGCCCGGCCGCTCCCCCTTCACATTCCAGATCGGCCAGGGGCAGGTCATCCCCGGTTGGGACGAAGGGGTGCCCGGAATGAAGGTCGGCGGCAAGCGGTGCCTCACCATCCCATCCGCTCTTGGGTACGGCGCGCAGGGTCAGACGGACCAGCAAACCGGACAGACGATCATCCCGCCCAACGCGACCCTCGTGTTCGAGATCGAGCTCGTGAGCGTGGCGCCGGGGCCGAGCCCGTCGCCGACTCCGTCGCCGAGTCCGTCGGCAAGCCCGTAGGGCAAGCCCGAGCGCGTCGCTAAGTGACGGTCAGCGTCCCCTTCATGCCCGAGGCCTCGTGGCCCTGCTGGGTGCAGAAGATCGTGTAGGTTCCGGCGGGAATATCGTTGACGTCGAACTCCTTCGAGTCGCCCGCCGAAATCAGGTCGCTGGTGGCCACCCGATTATTGGAGCTGTCGCGAATGGCCATGTCGTGCGCGACGTTGCCCGAGTTGATCAGCCAGAAGATCACCTTGCCGTGGGCGACGGTGATCGTCGAGGGGGCGAATTTGAACTCGGTCATCGTCACCTGCGTCGAACCCGCCGGCGCGGTCCCTCCACTGCTGCCGCCGCATGCGGACAGCAGCGCGACCATGACCAGGGCCACCGCCGCAGCTCTCATTTGAACGCCGTCACCCCCAGGTAGAGAATTCCGAACAGGAAGATCCACACCACGTCAACGAAGTGCCAGTACAAGGTCACGGCCGCCGGGCCGACATGATTGCGAGACGAGAACTGGCCCCGGGCCGCGCGATACAGGATGAGGGTAAGCAGAACCAGTCCGCCAAGCACGTGCGCGCCGTGGAAGCCTGTCATCGTGAAGAACGCGCTGGCGAAAGTGTTCGCGGTCAGGTTCAGGCCGCGGCTGAACGCGTTGATGAACTCGTACAGCTGGCCGAACTCGAATCCAAGTCCCAGGACAATCGTCGTGATCATGAGCACGAAAAATCTCCGCCGGTTGTCGCGTGAGAGTGCTTCGAGGGCGAAGTGGCACGTCACACCGCTGGACAGCAGGACGATCGTGTTGACGAACGGGATCGGCCACCAGCTGACGTAGTACTCGGGAGTGCTGCTCGGAGCAGCCGGCGGCCAGGTGTTGTGCGACCCGACCATGTAGAAGTACATCGCGAACAGGCTTCCGAAGAACATGACCTCGGAGGCCAAGAATATGTACATCCCCATCATCCCGGGCTTGATCGCCGGGTACTCCGGCGTCGGCTCTCGCTGCAGCGAAGCGACGGCCATCAGTGATGCACCTCACCGTTCGTCTTGGGGTTGTCGGCTGGAAACATCTTGACGTCCTCGACCAGGACCCAACCTACGACACCGTAGAGGAAGATGAGGCCGCCGATGACGGCCAGCGTGATCCGCGCGGTCGGCGAGAACGGGATCGCGGCCAGACCGAGAAAGAATATGCCGACGCAGATGATGAACGGGAAATTGCTGTTCGGAAAAAGGTGGATTCCGAGGGAGTGCGCGCGCTCGGCGTAATCCACCGTGTCATCGATCGGCGGCGGCGGCAGGTCGAGATCGAAGCGTGAGGCGTCGGCGCGGCTCGGGTCAGCGTCCCGCCACGCTTTGAAAGCCGCGGACGCCATCTCGCTGGAGGGCCAGAGCTTGTAGCCGCAGTTGCGGCAGTGGTCGACGAAGCGCGCCGTCCGCAGCCCGCAGTTGGGGCATTCGACGGACAGGCTGGGGTTGGCCAGGTCGACGTAGCGAGGCTTCCGGGCTACGGCCACAATCGATTTTGGATTCTATCGGGTCGGCTGTCCAGGGCACAGCGGGGTGCGATTCCTGCCGCCGATATACTTCCATCTCGTGGCTCGAAGCGCTCGCGCGCTGATCACGACCATCGGACTCGCCGGCCTCGCTTTCGTTCTCAGCTCCTGCGATCTCGGCGGCCTGAGTCCCATCTTTCCTGAGCCCGTTTCGCCGAACGGAAAGGACATCTACGACACCTACTTCTACATCTCGCTGGTGGCGATTGCCGTGTTTGTCGGTGTGGAGGCTTCTCTGCTCTGGGTGGTCATTCGCTACCGCCGCTCGCGGCAACCCGCCGGCTACGTGGTTCCCCAGGTGCACGGGCACGCGGGGCTCGAGATCGCCTGGACCCTCGCCCCGCTCATCATCGTTTTGGCGATCGCCGCCTACAGCTTCGTGGAGCTGCAGAAGAACTTCCAGCCCATCAACAACCAGGAGATGACGGTCAAGGTGAGCGGTCATCAGTTTGGTTGGGAGTACGACTATCTCAACGGCGTCGTGGTCCACCAGGAGGGCAGCCTCGCCGCCGAGGTGACGCCATTTGTTGTGCCCACCAATACCCTGATCAAGCTGCAGTTCGACGCCAACGACGTGATCCACTCGTGGTGGGTGCCCTCGATCTCGGGCAAGACGGACGCGGTTCCGGGCTACGACAACTTCTCGTGGCTCAAGATCGACAAGCCAGGCAAGTGGCGCGGCGAGTGCGCCGAGCTGTGCGGCTCAGGGCACGCGCAGATGCAGATCATGGTGCAGGCTATGGACAAGGCTGATTTCGACGCCTGGATGGCCAAGCAGAAAGCGGCGACCACGTCGCCTTCCCCATCACCATCCCCGTCACCCGCTTAGTAGGATAGGAATCGGATGGCAACTACAGTCCTCCCCCGGCCGAAGCAGTACGACGACACATTCTTCAAGCCGATCAGCATCTGGCTGACGACGACCGATCACAAGCTGATCGGGATCATGTACATGGTCACCTCGATCATCAGCTTTGTGATCGGCGGCATCTTCGCGCTGATCATCCGGCTGCAGCTCTCCCAGCCCAACCTGCACATAGTCGACGCCGAGACTTACAACCAGATCATCTCGGCGCACGGCGTGACGATGATCTTCTTCTTCGTCACGATCTTCGTCACCGGGGTCGCGAACTACATGGTGCCGCTAATGATTGGCGCCCGGGACATGGCTTTCCCGCGGGTCAACCTGCTCGGTTTCTGGCTGATCCCGGTCTCGATCATCCTGTACTACTGCGGTTTCTTCACCGGCGGCTCGCTGAATGCCGGCTGGACCGGCTACGCGCCGCTGACCGAGAAGGCGTTCAACCACGGGCTGGGCGTCGACTTCTGGGCGCTGAGCATCATGGTCTGGGCGATCAGCGGCATCATGGCCTCGACCAACTTCCTGACCACGATCGTCGCCCTTCGCGCGCCCGGCATGCGGTTCTCGCGCCTGCCCCTCTTCGTGTGGGCGCAGATCTCGACCTCGATCCTGCTTCTGATCGTCGGTGCTCCGCTTGCGGCGGCGATGATCCTGCTCGAGTTCGACCGCCAGCTCGGCACGCAGTTCTTCACCACCCAGGGGCGCCCGGTCCTGTACCAGCATCTGTTCTGGTTCTTCGGGCATCCCGAGGTCTACGTCATGATCCTGCCCGCGTTCGGGCTGGTGTCCGAGATCGTCCCGGTCTTTGCGCGCAAGCCGATCTTCGGCTACATGTCGATGGTGGCGGCGATGTTCGGAATCGTCTTCCTGTCGATGACCGTTTGGGCACACCACATGTTCACCGTCGGCATGAACACGTACGTCGAGGGCTTTTTCATGCTCATGACCATGCTCATCGCGGTGCCGACCGGCATCAAGTTCTTCAACTGGATCGCCACCGCGTGGTGGGGTTCGGTCGAGTTCACGGTGCCGATGAAGTTCGTCTTCGGCTTCCTGGCGACCTTCCTGATCGGCGGCATCACCGGCATCTTCCTGGCCTCAGTGCCGGTCGACACGCAGCTCCACCAGTCCTACTACGTTGTCGCCCACCTGCACTACGTTCTGTTCGGGGGCAGCGTGTTCGCGATCCTGGCCGGCATCTACTACTGGTTCCCGAAGATCACCGGTCGCTTGCTGAACCGGACGCTTGGCGAGTGGAACTTCTGGACGGTGTTCGTCGGCTTCAACGGCACCTTCCTGATCATGCACACGCTCGGGTTGGAAGGAATGCCGCGCCGCATCTGGACTTACGCCAACCCCGCCTGGGCGACGACGAACATGATCATCACGATCTCGTCGTTCCTGATCGCGTTCTCGATCCTGCTCTTCCTGATCAACGTGGTCCAGAGCTGGAACCACGGCGAGATCGCGGGCAACGACCCGTGGAAGGGCAACACGCTGGAGTGGGCGACGACCTCTCCCCCGCCGCCGTACAACTTCGAACGCGTTCCGCCTGTGCGCAGCTTCATGCCGGTGCGGGACCTGCGCGAGGCCGGGGAGCTGGTCGAACAGGAGCCGGTCCTTACCGCAACCTAAACCCGGCGAGCTAGTGGTGTTCGGCGGCTTCGGGTTCGAGCGACTCCTCGCTGGCGCGATTGATCGCGTCGCCGCGCAGCACCCACCAGCCCAGGCCGGCCACGCCCAGAGTCGCGACCAGGAAGGTCATGCTCATCCAGAGCCAGGCGGGCACCCATTCACCGGCGAGATAGACCACGTGTCAATTATCGCCAAGCCACGACGTTCGGGCGTTGAGGAAGGCTAGGGTGTTACTAAGTAGAGCCCGTTGATCAATCTCATAGACGTCCTCATCCTCATCGCGGCCGTCGTTGGACTCGCCAACGGGTACCGGCGGGGATTCTGGCTGTCGTTCGCGCAATACGTCGGCCTGTTGGTTGGCGTGATGCTCGGCGCCGCCTCCGCCAGGTACGTTCTCGACTACCTGCAGATCAACAACGCCACCGCCCGGCCCCTGGGCGCGGTTCTCGTCCTGGTGATCGGCGGCAGCCTCGGCTCGAGCATCGGTTTCGCGGTGGGCGAGCCGATCCGCCGCCAGATCTTGCGCACCGGCATTCACACGTCGACCGATTCCGTCGCGGGCGCTGCGCTCTCCGCCTTTGCGGTGCTCGTGATGTGCTGGTTCCTCGGCCTGAGCTTCTCGCGCGGGCCGAGCCCTGAGATCGCCCAGCAGATCCAGCGCTCAGCGCTGCTCCGCGGCCTCGACACGCTGGCCCCGCGTCCTCCGCCGTTCCTCGCCAGCGTGCAACAGGTACTGGCTGGCGTGCAATTCCCACCCGTGTTCGCCGGCCTCGAGCCGACGCTCCCGAGCGCGCTCCCTGTGCCCGAGTCGGTGGACACGCCTGGCGTCAACCACGCGGCCCAGTCGGTCGTCAAGGTGTCGAGCCTGGGTTGTGGCGGCATCGTGACGGGCAGCGGCTTTCCAGTCGGCAGCGGTTACGTCGTGACCAACGCGCACGTCGTCTCGGGAACGGGTTCCCACACGATCCAGAAGACCGACGGCTCGACCATGCGCGCGACGGTGGTGTTCTTCGACCCGGAGCGCGACGTGGCTGTGCTCTTCGTGCCCGGATACGCGGTGTCGGGGCTCACCCTCGGCCCGGCGCAGCGTGGCACGCAGGGGGCCGTCATCGGTTATCCGGGCGGGCTCGCGGAGAAGGTGGTGCCTGCGGTCGTGGATGGCACCGTCCAGGCGCAGGGCCGTGACATCTACAACCAGAACCTGGTGACGCGCCAGATCTTCGTCTTGCAGGCAACCGTCCACCCGGGCAACTCGGGCGGCCCCCTCATCGACATGCAAGGGCGGGTGCTCGGCATGGTCTTCGCGACCTCGGCCAGCGATCCGAACCAGGCCTACGCGCTCACCGACGACGAGATCACGCCGGACATCCGCGACGCCGAGGCCAACCCCTCACCGAAAGACACCAGTCACTACGCGTGCGCGGCCTGAGTAAGGAGAAGGTTCCCGCTACTGCTCCTCCGGTTTCCCCTCTTCGATGAGCATCACGGGGATCCCGTCCACGATCGGATAGAGCACCTTGCAGTTGGGGCAACGCAGCCTGTCCGGCTCCCTGAGCTCGATCTTCGTGTGGCACTTCGGGCACGCCAGGATTTCAAGCAGTTCTTGAGAGATCACCCGCGCATGGTAGTACGGTTTCGCCTGTGATTTTGAGGCGCCTCTACCTGTACCTGGTGAGCGCCGCGGCGATGGTGCTGCTGGCGGTGGGCCTCGTCTTCCTCGGCGCCACAGTCTTGCTCTTTGCCTTCAACGACCCGTCGGCTGAATCCAGCCGCAGCCAGCTTGCGGTTTTCACCGCCATGACGGTGGTGGCGCTGCCGGTTTGGGGCGTGCACTTCTGGGTTGCGCGCCGCTTTGCGATGCGAGATCCGTTTGAGCGCGCGTCCGCCCTGCGGCGCCTGTACCTGTACTTCGTCTGTCTTGCGACTGCGCTCGCGGCCATGGAGACGCTCGCCTTCGCGCTGTTCTTCCTGTTCCAGCCGGTCTTCGATCAGCTGCCTCTCAACGGACTGACCGCGGCGCAGCTGGGTTGGGCAAGCGTCGTCTGCGTGGCTCTTCTCGGATTCCATTTCGTGATCGCATCGCGAGACCGCGCTGCCGTCGGCGAGGAAGGCGCCTCAGCCACGCTCCGCCGTTGGTACATGTACGTCGCCCTGCTGGTGGGCCTGCTGACCATGCTGTCGAGTGCGGCGTACCTGCTGCAGCTCGGGTGGACGAAGCTGGTCCTCGGCTCGATCGTCCAGTATCTGTACATGGCCACCCCGGCAGGCTCGGTGATTGCCGGGGCGCTGCTGTGGAGCTTCCACGCTCGAGCCGTCGCCACGAATCACATCTCAGACGACCGGCATTCCACGCTGCGCGCGCTGGAGGGATTCATCGCCGTTGCGTTCAGCATCGGAGCAGCACTCTTCGGTGCGACACAGATCCTGTACTACGCCCTCGACCGGGCCCTTGGCGTCAGCAACCCCGGTGGCGCGGGCACGAATCTGCTGGCAGCCCTGGCCGGTCCAGGCTCACTCCTGCTCGTGTATGGAGTGGCGTGGTTTTTGATCCGGCGGCGGTTGGCCCGTGACGCGCGCACGCAAGAGGCCGACCGGCAGGCCGGCGTGCGTCGTCTCTACACGAACATGGCCGCGCTCATCTCGCTCGGCGCGATGGCTTACGGCGCGGCGGTACTGCTGGGCACTCTTCTGGTCGCGGCCGAAGCGCCCGTCATCGGCATCAAAGCACCCGACTGGAAGGATCCGGCCAGCCTCTCGCTGACCCTGCTGTTGGTCGGCGCCGCGGTCTGGCTGGCCCACTGGAGGCAGGCGCCCTGGGCCGCGGACCGGCAGTCGCTCAGCCGCAAGCTCTATGTCTGGGCCGCTCTTCTCGGCAGTGTGCTGGCGGTCCTTGGCGGCGGCGTCGGGCTCATCAACGCCCTGCTTCAGCAGGTCTTCAGCGCGCATCCGAACCTGACAGATGAGAACAACCTCAACTTCGGCCGCTTCCTGGCGTTGATCGTCGTCGCCGCCGCGATCGGCGTCTATCACTGGCGCGTCCTGCGCTCGGACGCCGCGACGCGGCCGCCCAAAGTCACAGCGCAGCCGTCCATCCTGCCGGCGACCGTTGCTGTCATCGCCCAGACGACGCACGAGGACGCGGCGCCGACGGCTGAGGTGGTAGGACCGCACTCCCGCCGCTACACGCTGGTGGTCACCGACGCGAATGAGGACGACGTGCACCAGGCCCTGGCGAGCCTCCCGCCGCAGGCGAACTACCACCTGACGCCTACTGAGCAGACCGTTGACGGGCACTGAGCCTCAGCCGTATCTCGACCTGGTCGACTGGCGTCGCCGTGTGGGCGATCTCTATCGCATCTCCGGTCCGGGCACGCTGGCTCGATTTCGCGAGGCTCGCAACGCGCTGTTTCGGACGCATCCTCAGTCACCGATCGAGCCTGAGGAAAGGGCCTCGTTCCAGGGCCTGCGCTACTTCGATCCCGATCCAGCGTATCGGGTGACCGCGCATGTCGAACCAGGCGATGGAACCGAGCTGGTGATCGACACCGGCGGTGAGGACGGCGCGGTCAGATACCGGCGCGTGGGACGCATGGTCTTCACGCTCGACGGCCAGGAATGCGCCCTAACTGTGCTCAGCCTCGTGCAGTACGCGGGCGGCCTGTTCGTTCCGTTTCGCGACCTCACCTCGGGGCATGAAACCTACGGCGGCGGCCGCTACCTCTTCGACACCGCCAAAGACACCGACGGGCTGGTGCTCGAGATCGAGCCGAGCTCAACTGACGTCGTGATCGATTTCAACTTCGCCTACAACGCCTCCTGCGCCTACAGCCCGCGCTGGGCCTGCCCGCTCGCGCCGCCAGAGAACCACCTGAAGGTGCCGGTGCGAGCGGGCGAGCTCTCTTACAAGAGTTAGGCCGGAACGCGGCTCCCGTTCACCGTCTGGATCAGCTCACCCGCGAGCGCGATCGATTCGCCGGTCTGGAGCACGTTGTTGTTGAACGTGAAGCCGCCAAATCCGGCGTCCATGTACTGGCCGATGATCTCCGCGGCCTGCGCCACGGTCGTCGTCACCGCCATGGCGCGCCGCTCCGGAGTGAGTCCGTCCAGCAGCTTCCTGGCATCCCTTTCGTTTTCCGCCAGCACGAGCATGAGGCCGACCGTGAGCAGGACCTCTGAAGGATCCCGATTGACCTCGACGCAGTGCTGTTCGAACACCTGCTTCTTGCGCTTCAGGTCCTCTAGGTTGCCGCCAAACCAGTGACCGATGTCGCCGTGCTGCGCGAGAAGCCGCAGCGTTCGCCTCTCGCCGCCGCCGCCGACCAGGATCTTTGGTCCACCCGGCTGGACGGGACGTGGCACGTTGAGCGCGCGCTCGATCCGGTAGTACTTGCCCTCGAACGTCGGGCGCTCCTCCGTGAACATCAGCTTGGCGATGGTCAGTGCTTCGTCGAGCCTGTCCATGCGCTGGGCGATGGGCGGAAATTCAGTGCCGTAGCCATTGTGCTCATCCTCGTTCCACGCGGCGCCGATGCCCAAGATGGCGCGGCCTTTCGAGATGACGTCAAGAGTTGTCACCATCTTGGCGAGCAGCGCCGGGTTGCGGTAGGTGACCCCGGTCACGAGCGTGCCGAGCTTGATCCGCGATGTCTGAGCCGCGAGCGCGCTGAGCGTGGTGTACGCCTCCATCATCGGCTCGGTCTCGGGACCGATCCCGCGTATCTGATAGAAGTGATCCATCACGGTGACGAGGTCGAAGCCGGCCCGCTCCGCCGCCCGCGCGTTCTCGAGCACGCGATCGAACAGCTTGTCGTTGGAGACGCCAGGGAAGCTGAAGGTCGGCATGTGGAAACCGAAAAGAGCAGTCATATCCAAAACAATAGGAGCCGACGGCCTACGATTCCCTGGACGATGAGCTGGAAAGCCCTCGCCGGCGTTGGGTTTGCCTTGATCGTGCTTCTCTACGGCACGGTCCTCGTGTTCCTGGCCTTCGACCGCAACTCGCATTCGGCCAGCGACACGATCCGGCCCTTCATCATCACCATGGGTCCGGTGTGGGCGTTGGCGATCGTCGCGGCGCGCGTGATTCTGCAAAGAGGCCGCAACTAAGACCCGAGTCGGCGCGCTATAGATAAGATTTGTAGCGTCAGGCCATGGCCATAGACGAATCACGTAACGGGAAGCCAAACGGCATCCAGCTCGTGCAGGTCGAGGGGTTCCTCGAGGTCGCCCGCCGGGGAAGCGTCAGCCGCGCCGCCGAGGCGCTCTTCATCACCCAGCCGACCCTGACGGCGCGCCTTCACGGACTGGAGCGCGAGCTCGGCACGCCGCTCTTTCTCCGCACGCCACACGGCATGCGGCTGACCGATGCGGGCCGGGCGTGGATCCCGTTCGCAGAACGGGCCCTCCGCGCCCTGGTCGACGGGCGCGATGCCCTCCAGCAGGTGATGACAGCCTCGGCCGGCCACCTCATGATCGCCGCCGCCCCGGCCGTCAGCACATACGTGCTCCCCGAGATGCTCGAGAAATTCGTCGCCGCCCACCCTCGGGTCGAGGTCTCGGTCCGGACAGGCCATTCGGAAGACGTCGTCGAGCTGGTGTTGCGCGACGAGGTGCAGATTGGGCTCGGCCGGGCCATTCGCCACCCGGATTTGGAGCTTCGCCCTTTCCACACCGAAGACCTCGTCCTCGTGTGCGCTCGCGACCACGCGTTCACCAAGCGACCTTCCGTCGTGATGTCTGAGGTTGCGAGCCAGAAGCTGATCATGTTCGACCGCACTTCCAGCTACTACGAGATCACCCAGGGCGCGTTCCTGTCGGCGGGCGTGAGCCTGCGCGGGATGATGGAGCTCGACTCCATCGAGGCCGCCAAGAAGATGGCCGAGCGTGGGCTGGGCGTGGCGCTGCTGCCAGGGACCGCCGTCGCGCGTGAGGTGGAGGGCGGGACGCTTTGCCTGGTCAAGATGAAGGACGCGCCCCGGATGCAGAACACGATCGTCGCGTACCGGCGGAGGGACGCGGGCAAGCCCGAGGGCATCGTGGCCGCATTCCTGGAGCTGCTCGAAAACCGAGCCTGACCGACCCGATAGAACGCGCGGACGGCACTTCTTGCGCATCGAATTTTCCAATGGGTCTCATCAGATCAATCAATTGGACTTATACCGATGCGCCCGTTAGGTTGGACGTCATGGATAGGGACAACCGATCGCAGGACCCGGACCGCGAGCCCTCCACACACGAGTGCGAGTGCCCCGATCCCTGCAACTGCGATCACGACAACGAATAGCTAGAGGAGGCCTTCGATGGAATTGGTTTCCACGCCTCTCCTGCCGGAGGGCTACAAAGTGCCGGCGTCGCGCAACGAGGCGCCAAGCACGCGCTTGCGCCGGCTCCTGGCGGAAAAACCGTACGTCTTCGCTCCGGGCGTCTACGACCCGATGGGCGGGCAGCTGGTGATGTACCACGGCTTTGATGCCGTTTACTTCAGCGGCTATTCGTTCGCCGTCGGCCACCTCGGGACGACGGACATGGATCTCTACTCGTCGGTCGAGATCGCGGACGGCGCGCGCCGCACCGTCAGCGCTCTGCGCAAGTTCCAGCTCACCATGGCGATGGGCGACCCTGACAAGAAGGCGGCGCCGGTGCATCTCGAGATCCCGCCCGTGGTCGTCGACATGGACGCCGGATACGGAAACCTCTTCAACGTGCAACGCACGGTGGAGCTTTATGTGAACGCAGGTGTTGCTGCGGCGCACCTCGAAGACCAGGTGATGCCGAAGCGGTGCGGGCATATCGCCGGCAAGGCCTTGATCTCAGCCGACGAGTTCGTCGGCAAGCTGAAGATGATGCGCAGTGCGGCCGACGACCTCGGCCACAAGGACTTCATCATCATCGCCCGCACCGATGGCGTATCGGCCACGGAAGCGCCGGAGTCCAAGCGAGGCCTCGAGCTCGCAATCGATCGCGGCCTGCGCTACCTCGACAGCGGCGTGCCCGATCTTCTCTGGTGCGAGTTCCCGACGGCGGAGCGCGGGCCGACAGAAGAGTTCTGCACCGAGATCCGCAAGCGCTTTCCCAAAGCGCGGTTCGCTTTCAACTACTCGTCTTCCTTCAAGTGGTTCAACGAGAAGGACCCCGTCACCTGGGACGAGCTCGGGCTGCTGGGCGTGGGCTTCATCTTCATCACGCTCGCGGTCCAGCACGCGGCCGGGTACGGAATCTCGACCCTTCTCAACGACCTCAAGCAAAGCCAGGAAGAGGGCTACATGGCCCTGCAGCGGAAGGAGTGGGCGGACGGGGTTGACATCCCGACCAGGTCGCATCACCTCTTCTCCGGCGTTCCCTACCACCACCACGTCGGCCAGAAGTACGGGGCGTCGCGGCTCAGCGAAGAGATGGACGAGCATCTCGAAATTTCAAAGGTCGTTTAGCACCCACTAAAATCGCCCATAAGGGCGTGGGTTGATCCTGCTTCCGTTTCGGTACCTGTGGTGGCTTGTCTCGAGCGTCCGGCGCTCGATCGGCAAGCCTCCCGAGTTCGTCGTGTTCGTGCTGGAAGAGAGCCTGCCCGGACTGCCGGATCCACCGCGTCCGCTCTGGCAGCGGTTCACCTCGAAGCCTCGACTCAGCGTGAAAGAGCTGGGCGAGCGCTTCGACGCGATCGCACGCGACCCTCGGATCAAGGGCGTCGTCCTCCACCTGCGCACGACCGGAATGCCGATGGCGACGCTGCAGGACCTCCGCGAGCTGGTCGCCAAGCTCCGGAAGGCCGGAAAGCGCGTCGTGGCCTGGGCGCCGTCCTACACGACCGGGCCCTACTACCTCGCGTGCGCCTGCGACGAGATCCTGCTGATGCCTACCGGCATGGTCCAGCAGCTGGGTTTCGCGAGCACCGGGGTCTTTCTCGCCGACGGGCTGGCCCGATTTGGTGTGAGCGCGGACTTCATCCAGGTGTCGCCGTACAAGTCAGCGGCGGACCCGCTGACCAAGCCGAAGATGACGCCCGAGTTCCGCGAGCAGGTGACGTGGCTGCTCGATTCTCAGTTCAGGGAGCTCGTCAGCGCGGTCTCCGAGTCGCGCGGCCTGGACGAGGCAGGCGCGAAGGACCTGATCGACTGCTCGCCGTATGGCGACGACGTGGCGGTCGAGAAGCACGCCGCGGATCGGGTGGTCGGGGAAGAAGAGCTCCCTTCGCTTCTCGCAGGCCGGATCGGCTCCTGGGAGCAGGCCAGCGGCAAGATGCGAAGGCCTGCGCCATCTCTGCGACGGGGCAAGTACATCGCGCTGATGCGAATCGAAGGCACCATCGTTGACGGCCGATCAGGCCGCCTCCCCGTCAAGCCGCCCATCGACATTCCGTTGCTCGGCGAGGAGCGCGCCGGAGATCTGAGCGTCGTGCCGCTGGCCCGCCAGGTTGCCGCGGACAAGCGAGCCGCCGCGGTGGTGCTCTACGTCAACTCGCGCGGTGGCTCGTCGACGGCGTCGGAAGCGATGCGCCTCGCGTTGAAGGTGGTCGCCGCGCGCAAGCCGATCGTCGTCGTGATGGGGGCTGTCGCGGGATCGGGCGGTTACTGGATCGCTACACCGGGGTCGTGGATCGTTGCGCGCCCAAGCACGCTGACGGGATCGATCGGCGTTCTCACCGGAAAGATCGTGACCGGCGCCACGTGGCAGAAGCTGCTTTTCAACCGTGAAACGATTGCGTTCGGCGACCGCGTGACCATGTACAGCGACGAGCGGCCGTTCAACGAAGAGGAACGCGGCATCGTGCGGAGTGATATCGAGCGCATCTACAGCGTGTTCCTCGACGTTGTCGCCCGAGCTCGCAAGATGACGCCCGACGAGCTGGGTCCGATCGCCCAGGGCAAGGTGTGGACGGGGCGCCAGGCGCTGGAACGGAAGCTCGTCGACGAGATGGGCGGCCTCGACGCGGGAATCACCAAGGCTCGTACGCTCGCGGGGCTGAAGGACGACGCTCCGGTGCGGGAGGTCCGCGGGCCCAAGCGCATGGTTCCGCCGCTCGCCGCCGCCACCGCGGCGGCCGGCTGGTTCGGCTATGTGCTCGAAGGACTTAACTTGCTGAACCGCGCGCCCGCGCTGGCGGTGATGGATTACCTACCGGGCGATCTGACCTAGCGCGGAACCTCTAGGCGTCGAGCGGGGGGAGCCTCCACGGCTGGCGCTCCCGGACGATGCCATACACGGCCTCGACGATGCTCTCCCGGTTGGGTTTCGAGAAATAGTCCCCGTCCGGTCCGTACGCCGGCCGGTTCGGCGAGGCCGCGAGCGTCTTCGGTGCAGCGTCGAGGTGCCACCAACCCTGCTGCACCTCGAGGATCTGCTGCAGCATGAACGCCGAGGCTCCACCTGGCACGTCCTCGTCGACGCAGACCAGCGCGCGCGTCTTCTCGACCGAGCGCACAAGCATGTGGTCGACGTCGAACGGGTTCAGCGTCTGCACATCGATCACCTCGCATGACACTCCGAGACCGTCCAGGGTCGCAGCCGCGTCGAGCGCGATGGCGCAGCAAGCGCCGTAGGTCACGACCGTTGCATCGGTGCCTTCGCGCAGGACCTCGGGAACGCCGAGCGGCACCGTGAACGATCCCACGTTGTCCGGCACCCGCTCCTTCAGCCGGTACCCGTTGAGGACCTCGATCACGATGCCCGGGTTGTCGCCCTGGAACAGCGTGTTGTAGAAGCCGGCGGCCTGGGTCATGTTGCGCGGCACCGCGATGTACACGCCTCGCAGTGCGTTGAGCAGGACCGACATCGGCGACCCCGAGTGCCAGATGCCGACCAGCCTGTGGCCCTTGGTCCGGATCACGACCGGCGCTTTCTGGCCACCGACGGTTCGCCAGTGGAGCGTGGCCAGGTCGTCCGAAGCCACCTCCAGCGCGTAGAGGAAGTAGTCGAGGTACTGGATGTCGCAGATCGGCCGGAGGCCACGCATCGCGGCGCCGATGGTCTGGCCGAGGATCGTCGCCTCGCGGATGCCGGTATCGGTCAGGCGCAGGTCGCCGTACTTCGCCTGCAGGCCCTCGAACACGAGGTTCACGTCGCCAAGCCGGCCTACGTCCTCGCCGACGACGAAGATGCGCGGATCGCGTGCAAAGTTGGCGTCGAAGTTGCGCAGCAGGACCATGCGGCCGTCGACAGTTGGCGACTTGTCCGAGTAAACCGGAGCCACCACCGGCACCTTGAGGGGCGAGTCCGCCGACCGGCTGTACAGGAACGAGTTGTATCGAGAGTCGTTTTCGCGCCTGTACCCGTCGACAAATCGCGCCAGCTCCGCGCGCTCGGGCGAGTCGATGCCGCGCGTTTGGTGCAGGGCGCGCGACGCGCTCGACATGACCAGCGCCCGCGTCACCTTGTGCGCCTCATCGAGGGCGTTCGTGATCTCAGCGACCTCGGGCATGTCGATCCGCCGAAGGATGCCGACCGCTGTGTCGCGTTCGGCTCGGATTGGCGCCTGGAACGCCTCCCAGGCCAGGTCGCGGGCGGCCTCCACCGCTTCCTTGTCCGCCGCCTCCCAACCCTCGATCTGCGATTCGCTCGCCACGCCGGCCTCGATGATCCAGTCGCGCATCCGCGCGATGCAGTCGTACTCGTTTTCGAAGCGAAGCCGTTCCTTCGACTTGTATCGCTCGTGGCTGCCGCTTGTCGAATGCCCCTGCGGCTGCGTCATCTCGGTGACATGGATCAACGCCGGCTTGTGCTCCCGACGCACCTTTTCGATCGCGTTTGCGTAAGTCTCGATGAGGGCGGGGTAGTCCCAGCCACGCACGACGTAGATGTCGATCCCCGGCCGGTCGTCCGGCATGAAACCCCGCAGCACATCGGAGATCGACGCCTTAGTCGTTTCCTGGGTGATCGGCACCGAGATCCCGTATCCGTCGTCCCACACCGACATGGCCAGGGGCACCTGGAGCACACCCGCGGCGTTGATCGACTCCCAGAACAGCCCCTCGCTCGTGGCGGCGTCGCCGATCGTGCCGAAGGCGACCTCATTGCCGTTGACGGAGAACCCCTCCTGGACTCCCCTCAGCTGCGAATTCATGCGATAGAGCTTTGACGCATAGGCAAGACCGATGAGGCGGGGCATCCATCCGGCGACGTTGGAGACATCGGCGCTGGAGTTGGGAGAATCGACCGTGCGCACGAACGCGCCGGCATCGTCAAGGAAGCGCGTCGCAAAGTGGTTCCCCATCTGACGCCCCCCCGACGCCGGCTCCAGCTCGGCATCGGCATTGCCGTACAGCTGGGCGAAGAAGTCGCGGACGTTGGACATCCGCGTCGCCCACATGAAGGTCTGATCGCGGTAGTAACCGGCACGCCAGTCACCCCGCCGGAAAGCCTTGGCCATGGCGATCTGGGCGACCTCTTTGCCGTCGCCGAAGATGCCGAAGGTCGCGTTGCCGCGCAGGACCTCGGCTCGTCCGCTGACGCTCGCCCGGCGGCTGCTGAAGGCAAGCCGGTAGTCAGCGACGATTGCTTCGGCGGTCAGGGAGAACTTGGAGTTGCGAACGGCTTTCGCCAGCTGAGACAAACCTCCCCTACGCGTCCATAGTTTGCCGCCCGAGCGGCGAAATCTACGTTATCAGAGGTTGCCCGGCCCTAAGCCGAGGTGACGCGCTCCTGCTGCTCCTCCCGGCGGAGAAGCCCGGGCCGGCTCGCCTGGAGGGCCTCCTTCATGTGGGCGTAAGCCTTCGCGACCTCGCCCCGCCGCTCGAGGATCTCAGCGTACGCGCCGTGGCAGTGAAGCAGCCGCTCGCGCAAGCCCAGGGCCTCGAAGCCGCTGATCGCGTCCTCGAAAGCTCGATCGACGGCCTGATGGTCGCCGCGCCGGTCGGCAATGCGCCCGACCCACAAGTGCGCCTCGGCGATGCTCGCGCCTTCCTCCAACCCCTCCGCCAGCTCCAGCGCTTGGCGAGCCAGCTCGTCCGCCTGCTCGATCTTGCCCTCCCGCATCGCGAGCTCACAGTGGCTGAGCAGAATTTGGCTGCGCCCGAAGTTGACGTCACCTTCGCCGGAGAGCTCGAGCGCGCGGTCGAGATGCGTGCGCGCGCCGTCCAGGTCACCCCGCGCGATCAACACCCGCGCGAGGCTGTTTTCCGACCGGGCCATGGCCGCCCGATCCCGCAGCACCTCGAGAATCGCAACCGAGCGCATCGCGTACCGGACTGCCGCCTCTGCCTCGCCGACCTCCTGATACGCGCTGCCGAGCTGGCCGTAGAGACGGGCGGTCCGGCGCAGATCGAAAATCCCGCCGCCGACCTGGATCGATTCCTCAAAACCTGCGACCGCCTTGTCCCAATCGTGGTTGGAAGCATGCGCGGTGGCGAGGATGCCAAGCAGGCGCGCTTCAGTCGGCACCGGCACAGGCTTCAAGCCGCGACACACCGACAGCGCCATCTCGGCAAGGGTCACCGCGTCTTTCGACTGCGCCAGGTTGGCAAGCGCGGCCTGAGCGCCGATGCACTCGGCCAGCATCACGCCGTCGTTCACCGCCTCGAAGTGGGAGCGAGCGTCGGCCAGGAGCGGGGGTGCACGGTGCGGTTGAGACGCACCGATGTAGGCCTGGGCGAGAAAGAAGCGAATCCGCCCGAGGCGGAACGCTGACGAACCGCTTTCCAGAAGCGATAGGCCGAGCGCGATCGCTTCGTGGTTACGGCCGTCGGCGACCATCACTTCGAGGGCGATGAGGTTTGCCTGCGTTCCGTCAGCCGCGCCCGCGGGTTCGGCCAGGAAGAACTCGACGGGCTTGCCCGTGCGGCGCGCGATGTGCTCGAGGGTCGGCAGCGACGGCCTGGTGCGGCCGACCTCGATCAGATAGATCGCTGGAGCCGTGACGTGCCCCTTCCCCAGCTGAGCCAGGCTCAGCCCAGAGTCAAGACGCGCCTGCTTTACCGAACCCGGGCGGACGGCTACCCCGGGAAGCCTCCGTCTCTTTGGCCGCGCGTCAGTCGCAACTGGTGCGTCAGTGCGCCCGCTGGCCACGTCGTGAACTTTAGCTCAAAGAAAGGCTTCTGTAACGTTCCATTTCGCTTGCCCAAGGGCCGCGCCACTTAACGCCGTTAACTTACACTTACGCGTGCAGGTCGCGGTCAGAGTGCTTCCCGCCGCGACCTGTACTACTCCTCCCCATCTATGGGGAGGGGCCGAAGCGAGCCGGTGGCTAAGCCGAGGGGTACGTCCCGAACAGCTTGATCTCCGCGCTCGCCTCTTCCAGGTCGCTCAACGCCGCCTCGGCCGCGGCCGGTGATGAAGCCTCGCCGTTGATCGAAAAGTCCAGATAGAACCGGTACTCGAACGGCCGCCCCATCATCGGCCGGCTGTCCAGCCGCGTCAGGTTGACGCCACGCTGCGCGAAGCAGTCCAGCGCGTGCGCCAGGCTGCCCGGACGGTGGGCGGTCACGAAGGCGATCGATCCCTTCCATCCCGAGCTCGCCTCGCGGGGTCGGGACGGGCTTCCCTTTTCGACCACCACAAACCGGGTGCGGTTTTCAGAGTCGTCCTGGATCGACTCGGCCAGCACGTAGAGCCCGTAGCGCGCGGCAGCGGCCTTGCTCGCGATCGCCGCCGTGCCGGGCTGCCGCTGCTCGGCGACGGCCCGGGCCGCGCCGGCGGTGTCGTGATACGCGACCGAGCGGATCTGTCGCGAGTGCAGGTAGCGGTCGCACTGCGCGAGCGCCTGCGGATGCGACAGCGCGCGCTCCACCGGCCCCGGCCATCCAAGCAAGCAGTGGCGCACCGGCTGCACATGCTCTCGGACGACGCGCAGGCCAGGCAGCTCCCACAGGAGGTCCGACACCTCCTGCACGACGCCCGCACTGCTGTTCTCCACGGGCAGCACGGCAGCCTCGACCGCACCCATCGCGAGCGCGTCGAACGTCAGGCGGAAAGTCGGAAAGCCGACAGCCTGGGCGTCCGGAAAGAGCGCCGAGACGGCCTCGTCCGAGTACGCCCCAGGCTCGCCCTGGTAGGCAACCTTCACCCGAAAATCAGGTGTCGGAGCGTGTCCGCGACGTGGTTGTGATCGTTCAGCTGGTCCGTCACCGGCGGGTGGCCGTTGCCCTCATGACCGTTGGTCTCTGACATCGCGGCGATCTTCCGCAGGTCCTCATCGGTGACTTCCTTCTTCGTGTCAGCCAGCTGGAGGAATCGCTGCCACGCCGCGTCGTCGTTGCCATCCGTGAGCGTGATGCCGAGCCGGCCGAGACGGTGGTGGAAGGCGTGGCGACCGGAGCGAGCCGTGAGCACGATGCGGGAGTCGGAAAGGCCGACGTCTTCCGGCTTCATGATCTCGTAGTTCAGGCGGTCCTTCAGCACGCCGTCCTGGTGGATACCGGACGCATGGGCGAAGGCGTTGGCCCCGACCACAGCCTTGTTCGGCTGCACGGGCGTGCCGGTCAGCTCAGAGACAAGACGCGACGTGCGAGTGATCTCAGTCGTGTTGACACCGCACTCGAGGCCAAGCTTCGCCTGGCGCACGTTGAGCAGCATCACGATCTCCTCGAGCGACGTGTTGCCGGCCCGCTCACCGATGCCGTTGACGGTGCATTCGACGCGCCGAGCGCCGGCCGAGATCGCGGCCAGCGTGTTGGCGACGGCCAGGCCGAGGTCGTTGTGGCAGTGCACCGAGAAGAGCGCCTTGTCGCTGCCCCGCGCGTCCTTGATGGCGCGACGCACGATCTCGCCGAACTCGTAAGGCAAGCAGTAGCCGGTGGTGTCGGGGATGTTGATGACGTTGGCCCCGGCCGCGATCATCGTCTCGACCGTCTCGACCAGGTAGTCGATGTCGGCGCGCCCGGCGTCTTCCGGCGAGTACTCGACGTTGTCGCAGAGCGTCCGCGCGTACGCGACCATCTCGGCGCCGCGCTTCAGGACCTGCTCGCGAGACATGCCTAGCTTGCGGTTGATGTGGACGTCCGAAACTGAAAGCACGATGTGGATCTGCGGGTTCTCCGCCTCCTTGATCGCCCCCCAGACCGCGTCGATGTCCTCTTTCACGGCGCGCGCCAGCGCGGTGACCGTCGCGCCGCGGATCTCGCGCGCGATGCGCCGGCACGCCTCGAAGTCACCTGGGGAAGAGATCGGGAACCCGGCTTCGATCACGTCCACGCCAAGCTTTTCCAGCTGGCGCGCGATGCGAAGCTTGGAGTTCGCGTCGAGGTGGAAGCCAGGAGACTGCTCGCCGTCGCGCAGCGTCGTGTCGAAGATGAATACTCGGTCCGGGTTCACGTCTTTCATTTCTCCACTGGTTCCAACCACGTCATCATCGAGCGCAGCTCACGCCCGACCTGCTCGATCTGGTGGTCCGCGTCCTTCTTGCGCATGGCCATGAAGTTCTCGCGACCGTTCGAGTTTTCATCGAGCCAGCGCTCGGCAAAACTGCCGTCCTGGATCTCGGCCAACACCTTGCGCATCGACTGCCGCACGTGGTCGTCGATGACACGCGGCCCAGACACGTAATCGCCGTACTCGGCGGTGTCGGAAACCGAGTAGCGCATGAAGCCGAGCCCGCCCCGATACATCAGGTCGACGATGAGCTTCAGCTCGTGCAGGACCTCGAAGTACGCGAGCTCGGGCTGGTAGCCGGCCTCGACGAGCGTCTCGAAACCCGTCTTCACGAGCGACGCCACGCCACCGCACAGCACCGCCTGCTCGCCGAAGAGGTCGGTTTCGGTCTCTTCCTTGAACGTGGTCTCGAGGATTCCGGCGCGGCCCGCGCCGAGCGCGCGCGCGTAGGCCATGGCCCGTTGCCACGCATGACCGGTGGCGTCCTGGTGCACCGCGATCAGCGCCGGCACGCCCTGGCCGGCGACGTACGTGCTGCGCACGAGGTGGCCAGGGCCCTTCGGCGCGATCATCGCGACGTCGATGTCCTGGTTGGGCTTGATCTGCGCGAAGTGGATCGCGAAGCCGTGCGCGAACATCAGCATCGAGCGCGGCTGAAGGTGAGCCTCGATCGACTCGCGGAACAGCTTGCCCTGGCCCGCGTCCGGCGTCAGGACCATGACGACCGAGGCTTCCGATACCGCCTCGGGCACCGGTACCGCCCGCAGGCCGTCGGCCTCCACGCGCTCGATCGACTTGCTTCCGGGGTACAGACCGACGCGCACGTCCTCGCCGCTGTCGTGCAGGTTCAACGCGTGCGCGCGACCCTGGCTGCCGTAGCCGATCACCGCCACAGGCTCGCCCAGCCGCTGCGGCAGGTCGACTTCGTAGTGGATCTTCATTCGGTTCTCCTCATCACCACGGGCCCCGAGCGAACGACCTCGACAATGCCGTGCCGCGCCAGCTCGTTGACGAAATCGCCAACCTCATCGGCATCGCCGGAAAACTCGACCGTCGTGCCATCCGGCCCCGTCGACAGAACCTTCGCGCCTCGCTGCAGCAGCGCCTCGAGCTCGGAGGCCGCAACCTTGGCGACGATCAGCTCACGGCTGTGCACCTCGTCGCCTGTCAGGTCCTCGACCTCGACGACCTCGACCAGCCGCTCGAGCTGCTTGCGCACCTGATCGGCCTCGGCGTGGCCGTGGTCGATCTGCAGCGTGATCCGCGAACGGCCGGGCTGCCGGCTCGGGCCGACGGAGATCCCGCGGACGTGGAAACCACGACGCCGGATCACACCCGAGACCTTGGTCAGCGTGTTCTGCCCGTCCTCGACAAGCAATGAGAGGACACGGATCCTGGTCTCCTTCCCATTCATGGGGAGCGGAGGAGCCGCTGGTTTCGGCTTAATCTCAAGCATATTCAGGGGCCTCCCGGAACTCGTTGAGGCCCTTGCCGAGCGGGACGATCGGGTAGACGTTGGCCTCGGGGTCGATGCGGAAGTCGATCAGGAACGGACCCTTCGTGCGCTCCGCGGCGTCGAAGGACGGCGCGATGTCCTCAAACTTCTCGACCCGAAGTGCGGGCAGGCCGTATGCCTCGCAAAGCTTCACGAAGTCAGGCATGTGGGTCAGATCGACCTGGGAGCGCACTCCGCCATAGAAGTCGTCCTGGAACTGGCGGACCATGCCCAGCGAGAAGTTGTTGAGGAGAACGATCTTGACGTCGAGCTGGTGCTCGACCGCGACCGACAGCTCCTGCGCTGTCATCACAAAGCCGCCCTCGCCCGCGACGCACCAGACCGGAAGGTCAGGCCGGCCGAACTTGGCGCCGATCGCGGCCGGCAGCGCGAAACCCATCGTGCCCGAGCCACCCGAGTTGATGAACAGGCCCGGCCGGTCGTAGTTCCACCAGAGGGCGGCCCAGATCTGGTTCTGGCCGACGTCGGCGACAATGATCGCCTCGCTGTTGGCGCGGCGATACATGTCGATGAGCACGTCCTGAGGCTGCAGCTGTCCGTTCGAGTGCCTGTAGCGAAGCGGATGATCCTCGCGCCACTCGTCGATCTGAGCCAGCCACTTGCCACGGTCCGCCTGGACCTTGCCGACGTGAGGCAGCATCGCCTCGAGCGCCAGCCTCGCGTCGGCGACCAGCTCGATGTGAGGCCGCACGTTCTTCCCCATCTCGGACTCGTCGATGTCGACGTGGATGAACGTCTTGACGTTGGGCGCAAACTCGGAGAGCTTCGCGGTGACTCGGTCGTCGACCCGCATGCCGACCATCATCAAAACGTCCGCGTTCTGGACCGCTTTCAGGCACCAGCCCGTACCCATGAAACCGGTCATGTGCAGCGACAGCGGGTGCTTGACCGGGAACGCGCCGATGCCGAGGAGCGTCGTCCCTACGGGGGCGGCCGCCGCCTCAGACAACTGCATCAGCTCCCGCTCCGCATGGCTCAGGAGGACGCCATGCCCGGCGAGGATCACCGGTCGTTCGGCTCCGGCCAGTGCCTGGGCGGCTTGCCGCGCCTGGTCGAGGTTGACGTGACCGTTCAGCTTGTAGCCGGGGAGATCCAGGTATTGCGGGGTGATGCGCTCCGCATCGGCCTGCTGGACGTCCTTGCAGATATCGATCAGGACGGGACCCGGCCGGCCGGTGGTGGCGATGTGGAACGCCTCGTGGATGACGCGAGGCAGCTGGTCGATCCTGGTCACGAGGTAGCTGTGCTTGGTGACGGAGCTGGTCGCGCCGATGACGTCCGATTCCTGGAACGCGTCGCGCCCAACCTGGGTGCTGACGACCTGCCCGGTGATGGCGATCATCGGCACCGAGTCCATGTAGGCGGTGCAGAGTCCCGTGACCAGGTTCAGGGCGCCCGGACCGGACGTGGCGAACACGACTCCCGGCTTGCCCGAGGCGCGGGCGTAGCCGTCGGCCATGTGCGCGGCGCCCTGCTCATGGCGGACCAGGATGTGCTTGAGGTTGGGGTGCTCGGGCAGGTGTTGGTAGATCGGCAGGTTGGCGCCGCCCGGGTAGCCAAAGATGTACTCGACACCTTCGCGCTCCAGCGCTTCCAGGATCATGTCGGCTCCGGTCAAGGTTTGGCGGGCTCCTATTGCTTCAAAAATGAGAAAGCCCCCGCCTTTCGGTCGGGGGCTTTTGCGATCTATCTTGCGGTTCTGGCTAGTTCGCGCGTGCCCCCGTTTGGATGCCAATAAGGCCCAGGAGTCCAAGGAGGAGTACGAACAGGCGCGATGGCTGTGCCATGAGGTTGTTGATGTTAACGAGCCAGACCCCGGTTCGGATTGTGCCCAGGGCACAAATTTCCGGCCCTGGTGGTGCGTAAAGTTGTCGTTCCCGATGCCAAACCAGGCCAAGACCCTCGCCCAGAAGTTGTGGAACGCCCATGTGGTCCGTACCGCGGAAGGTGAGCCGGACCTGCTTTTCGTCGACCTGCACCTCGTCCACGAGGTGACCTCGCCCCAGGCGTTCGAGGGTTTGAGGCTGGCCGGGCGCAAGGTCCGGCGGCCGGATCTGTCGGTGGCGACGATGGACCACAACGTTCCCACCCGCGGGGGCGTCCGGGCGGCCGACGACCTGTCACGGAAGCAGATGGAGGTGCTGGCCGAGAACTGCCGGCGGGAAGGCATCCCGCTGCATCAGATCGGCAGCCGGCGACAGGGGATCGTCCACGTGATCGGGCCCGAGCTGGGCCTGACCCAGCCGGGGATGCTGATCGTCTGCGGCGACTCGCACACGTCGACGCACGGCGCGTTCGGGGCGCTGGCTTTCGGGATCGGGACCTCCGAGGTGGAGCTTGTGCTCGCCACCCAGTGCCTCCCCCAGAAGCGGCAGGGCGACCGCGCGGTCAACGTCGAGGGCGAGCTGCCGCTGGGCGTCACCGCCAAGGACATCGTGCTCGGTCTGATCGGCCGGACGGGCACGTCGGCCGGTCAGGGCCACCTGGTCGAGTACCGCGGCCCGACGATCCGCGGCCTTTCGATGGAAGGCCGCATGACCATCTGCAACATGTCTATCGAGTGGGGCGCCAAGGCCGGGATGGTGGCGCCGGACGACACGACCTTCTCTTATGTGGAAGGCAAGCCCCACGCGCCGAAAGGCGCTGCCTGGGAGAAGGCGCTCGAGTACTGGCGCTCGCTGGCCTCCGATCAGGACGCGAAGTTCGACGGCGTGATCGAGCTCGACGCATCGAAGCTCGAACCGCACGTGACGTGGGGCACGACTCCGGCTCAGGTCGTGCCGGTCACAGGACGCGTGCCGTCGCCGCGCTCGGAAACCGACGAGCGAGCCCTGCGCTACATGGACTTGCTGCCTGGAACCGCACTGGCTGACATCGCCATCGACCGCGTCTTCATCGGCTCGTGCACCAACGCGCGCCTCGAAGACTTGCGCGCCGCCGCGGGGGTGATCCAGGGTCGCCGCGTGCATCCGAAAGTTCGCGCTATGGTCGTCCCCGGCTCGACGTCGGTCAAGCGCGCCGCGGAAGAGGAAGGCCTGGACCTCGTGTTCAAAGCCGCCGGCTTTGAGTGGCGCAACGCGGGGTGCTCGATGTGTCTGGGCATGAACCCGGACATCTTGGCCCCAGGCGAGCGGTGCGCGTCGACCTCGAATCGCAACTTCGAGGGGCGCCAGGGCTCAGGCGGACGCACGCACCTGATGAGCCCGCCGATGGCGGCGGCGGCGGCGATCACCGGGCACCTTGTCGACGTCCGAGAGCTGCTGTAGATGGAACCCGTCAAGCGCGTTGCCGGGCGCATGGCGCCGCTGGACCTTGCCGACGTCGACACCGACCAGATCATCCCCAAGCAGTTCCTCAAGCGCATCGAGCGGACCGGGTACGGCCCATTCCTTTTCTATGACTGGCGCGCGCGAGGCGACTTCGTGCTGGACCGGCCGGAGTACGCCGGCGCGCCGGTCCTCGTGGCCGGCGCGAACTTCGGCTGCGGCTCGTCACGCGAGCACGCGCCATGGGCCCTGCGCGACTTCGGCTTCCGCGCGATCATCGCGCCGAGCTTCGCCGACATCTTTCGCGCCAACTGCTACAAGACCGGCCTGCTCGCGGTCACGCTCCCGGACAGCCAGGTGCGCCACCTGATCGACCTCGTGTCAGAGGATCCGACGGCCGAGGTGATCGTCGACCTCGAGGCGCGCCAGGTGCGAGGCGATGGCTTCAGCTATCGGTTCGAGATCGACGCATTCGCGCGCGAGTGCCTGCTCGGCGGCCTGGACGAGATCGCGCTTGTCGAACGCCACCACAAGGACATCGCTGCCTACGAGCAGCGCCGCGCGGAGTGGCTCCCCGCCGTCAAATGACCTCGGGCCGCGTTGTCATTCCCGGATAGTCCGGACTAACGGCCGATTTGCCCGCCGTGAACCCCGGATAGTCCGGACTATCCGGCGCACAGAAGGAAGCCAAACCGCTCAGGGCTTGAGCATCGCTCCTTCCGAGGCCGATCCGACAAGCAGGGCGTAACGAGCCAGCACACCTTTTCTGTAGTGCGGCTCAGGAGGCGACCAGTCCTTGAGCCTGGCGGCGATGTCAACGTTCTCCACGGTGAGGGTTCGCGAGTCGACGTCGATCGCGATGATGTCTCCGTCCTGCAGCGCCGCGAGCGGCCCGCCCACGGCCGCCTCCGGCGCAACGTGGCCGAGCATCAAGCCCTGCGTGGCACCCGAGAAGCGCCCGTCCGTGACCATCGCCACCGATCCGCCCAGGCCCTCGCCAACGATCGCGGCTGTGACCTGCAGCATCTCGCGCATTCCCGGCCCGCCTTTCGGACCTTCGTAGCGAATGACCACCGTGTCGCCGGGCTTGATCCGGCCGGCGTAGACCGCGGCGAACGCATCCTCTTCGCGGTTGAAGACACGGGCGGGGCCGCGATGGGATGTGGTGGTGTGCTGCGTGATCTTGGTCACCGCGCCGTCGGGTGCGAGGTTGCCCTTCAACACCACGATGCCGCCCTCGGGTCGGAGCGGTCGGGACAGAGGCGCGACCACCTCCTGCTTCGCGGTCTCCGCGACGTGTTCGCACTCCTCGCCCAGCGTCCGGCCGGTCACCGTGAGCGCGTCCCCGTCGACGTAGCCGCCTTCGATCAGCCGCTTGGTGAGCAGCGCGATGCCTCCGGCACGGTGGAGCTCGATCGCGGCGAACCGTCCACCTGGCTTCAGGTCGCACAGCAGCGGAGTGCGGCGGCTGATCCTGTCGATCTCGTCGATCGCGAGGTCGACGCCCACCTCGCGCGCCAGCGCGAGGAGGTGGAGCACCGCATTCGTCGAGCCGCCGCTCGCGGCCACCGCGGCGATGGCGTTGTCAAAGGCCGGGCGCGTCAGGATCCGAGACGGCCTCAGGTCCTGGTCGAGGACCTGCAGCGCCAGCGCGCCGAGGCGCTCCGCGGCTCGGTGCTTCTCCGGATCGGTCGCTGGAATCGAGTTGAAGCCGACCGGTGAGAGGCCGATGACCTCCATCACCATCGACATGGTGTTGGCCGTGTACTGGCCGCCGCAGGCTCCGGCGCCTGGACACGCGACCAGTTCGAGCTCGGCCAGGTCGGCGTCGGTGATCTTTCCGGCGGCAGCGGCGCCGATGGCTTCGTAAACGTCTCCGACCGCGACCTGCTTGCCGCGCCACGAGCCGGCCATGATCGAGCCGCCATATAGAAGGAAGCCAGGCCGGTCGACGCGGGCGAGAGCGATCGCCGAGGCGGGGATCGTCTTGTCGCACGCGCAGAGCGTCACCAGGGAATCGAACATGTGCCCCCGGGTCACGAGCTCGATCGAGTCGGCGATTACCTCGCGGCTCACCAGCGAGGTCTTCATCCCCTCACTCCCCATCGTGATGCCGTCGGAGATGGCGATCGTGTTGAACTCCATCGGGTTGGCGCCCGCCGCCTTGATCCCGCGTTTCAGCGGCTCCGCGAGCTCGCGCAGTCCGTAGTTGCACGGTCCGGTTTCGAGCCAGCAGTTCGAAACGCCGACGAAAGGCTTGTCGATGTCCTCCGCCGTCAGGCCGATGGCATGGAGGAACGAGCGCGCGGCGGCCCGGTCCCTACCTTGGTAAAGAGTGCGGCTCGGCAGATCACGCGGGGCCATGACTAGAAAAGACTATCTGAGGGCGGATTCGAGGTCGGCGATGAGGTCGGCCACGTCCTCGACGCCGATGGAGAGCCGGATCAGGCCGTCGCCCACGCCGGCACGCTGCCGCTCCTGCGCTGGGATCGAGGCGTGCGTCATCCGCGCCGGGTGCTCGGCCAGCGACTCGACCGCGCCAAGCGACTCCGCGAGGGCGAAGATCTTCAGTCGCTGGAGGGTGCGGAATGCGGTCTGCTCGTCCGAGACCTCGAAGCTCACCATGCCGCCGAACATGCGCATCTGCCTGGCGGCGACGGAGCGGTTCGGATGCCCTTCCAGTCCCGGATAGAAGACACGCTTCACCGCTTTGTTCTGCTGCAACGCCTGCGCCACCACCATCGCGTTCTGGCTCTGCCGCTCCACGCGCAGGGCGAGCGTCTTCACGCCGCGCAAGAGCAACCAGCAGTCGAACGGCGACGGCACCGCGCCAACCGCGTTCTGGTGGAAGCGCAGCTGCTTTTCCAGCTCGTCGTTGTCGGTCATGATCGCCCCGCCGACGACATCGCTGTGCCCGCCGATGTATTTGGTCGAGCTGTGCACCACGACATCAGCGCCCAGATGCAATGGCTGCTGCAGGAAGGGCGTGGCGAACGTGTTGTCGACGCAGACAATCGCTCCGTGCCCGTGGGCTACCTCACTCACCGCGTCGATGTCGACCACGCGCAGCAGCGGGTTGGTCGGGGACTCGAGCCACACCATTCGGGTTTGGGGCGTCATGGCTTTCTCGACCGCGTCGATATCGGATGCGTCGATGGCGCTGAACTCGAGCCCGTAACGCTTCAGCACCTTGTCGAACAGACGGAACGTGCCGCCGTAGACATCCTCCATGTAGACGACGCGGTCGCCGGGGTTGAGCAGGAGCATCAGCGTCGTTTCTGCGCCGAGCCCGGATGAAAATGCCAGGCAGTGCTTCGCATCCTCCAGCGAGGCAAGGCATTCTTCGAGCGCGTTGCGCGTCGGGTTGCCGGTGCGCGAGTACTCGAAGCCCTGGTGCTTGCCCACGCCCTGCTGGGCGAAGGTCGTCGCCATGTGTATGGGCTGGACGACCGCGCCGGTTGCGGGGTCGGGCCCCTGACCGACGTGCAAGGCCCGGGTCGAGAAACCCCAGCTGTCCTCTTCTTCCGGCAAAAGCTCAGCCCTGACCGCGGTGCGCGACGAACTCGAGCAGGTCGGCGCGCGTGATCACGGCGACGGGCTTGTCTCCCTCCACCACGAGCACCGCCTGCTCGCCACGCAGCAGCGGCTCGAAAGCATCGTCCAGAGACGAGTCGACACCGACCTGGCTCAGCGGCGCGTCCATCGCCGCCGAGACCGCCGTGGTGACGATGGCCGGATCGCGGTAGACGCGGTCGAGCAGCGTGCGCTCCTGCAGCGTGCCGACCACTCCTTGCCCGTTCGACTCCTCGACCACGGGCAGCTGCGAGATCCCGTACTGCTGCATCAGGTCGATGGCCTCGCCCACCGACCTGCCCGCCTCGACCGTCACCAGCTTCGGCAAACCCTTTGGGTGTGAGTCGAGCACCTCACGGATCCGCACCGCGCCGAGGCGGGCGAGGTAGCCGTTCTGCCGCATCCATTCGTCGTTGAAGAACTTGCTCAAGTAGTTGCGGCCCGTGTCGGGGAAGAGCACGACGATCACGTCCTCGGGACCGCGCGTCAGCGCCACCTCGATTGCGGCGTGCATGGCAAGGCCCGACGAGCCGCCCACCAGGATCCCCTCCTCGCGAGCAAGCCTGCGCGCCGCCACGAAGGACTGCTTGTCGGTGACCTGCACGATCTGGTCGACCAACTTGATGTCCATCGTGCCCGGCATGAAGTCCTCACCGACACCTTCGACCTTGTAGGGCGCGATGGGTCCGGAGTAGAGCGAGCCCTCTGGGTCGGCCCCCACGATGTGCACGCCGGGCTTGCGCTCCTTCAAGTATTTCGCGACGCCGCTGATCGTGCCGCCCGTGCCCATGCCGGCCACGAAGACGCCGACCCGGCCCTCGGTCTGCTCCCAGACCTCCGGCCCGGTGGTCTGGTAGTGCGCTTCCGGGTTGCGCGGGTTGAAGTACTGGTTGGGCTGAAAGGCGCCGGGTATCTCATGCGCCAGGCGGTCCGCGACCGAGTAGTACGACTGCGGCGAGGAGCGCTCCACGTTGGTCGGGCAGATCACGACATCGGCGCCGTATGCCTTGAGCAGGCTGATCTTCTCGGCCGACATCTTGTCCGGCATGACAAAGACCATCTTGTAGCCCTTGATCGCGGCGACCATGGCCAGGCCGTGCCCTGTGTTGCCGGAGGTCGGTTCGATGATGGTGCCGCCCGGACGCAGCTTGCCGGTGCGCTCGGCGTCCTCGATCATCGTCAGGCCTATCCTGTCCTTGACGCTCCCGCCCGGATTCAGCTGCTCGAGCTTGGCGAGGATCGTGGGCTTCAGCCCGACGGTGACCTTGTGCAGGCGCACGAGCGGGGTGTGGCCGACGAGGTCGAGGATGCTGTCGCTGTACTTCAATTACCGCACCCCCAACCGCGATTCTATCCCTCGGTCAGAGCCGTGCTCGGCCCCGAACCAACGGAAGAAGATCGCGAGAGCGGCGACGGCCATCGTCACCTTGCCGAAGATCATCAGCACCGCTCCCGCGATGGTCTGGTCGATCACGGGAGTCAAACCCTCGATCAGCCGCGGTGCGTGCGTGTAGAACTCGTAGAAGGGGACGCGCGAGAAGATGAGGGCCAGCGCGACGCCGTCCTGCGGCAGGGTCGCCAGCAAGAGGTAGACGAGCCTGGCCCCGGCCGACATGCGCCACCGGGCGTGCTCCGACGTGGCTTCGATGACGGGCCAGAACAGCGCCAGCCCGGCGCCGATGAACGTCAGGTGCTCGACGATGTGGAGGTCCTCGCTGCGGAGGGTCGCGTCGTAGAGCGGCGGCAGGTGCCAGGCGATCATGACCGCGGCGGCGATGACCTGCGCTTGCGCCGGCTCGGTCAGCGGGCGCACACCAGGGGCGCGGACGATTCGCGCCACCATCTCCCGCGACAGGCTCAGCAGCAGAAGGGGTGGCGCGACGAATCCGAGCAGCACGTGTTGGAGCATGTGGACGCTGTCCAGGTAGCGGTCGCTCATCGTGTCGATTGGGCTCTCGAGCGCGATCCACAAAGTGGCAAGTCCGGCGAGGAGGTACACCGTGTGCCTGGGCTGAGCGTCGGAGGCCCCCCGCGCAAGCCAGGCGTGACCGAAGAAGAGCAAGGCCAGGCCCGCGTACACGGTCCAGTCGAACGGCCACGTGATCATTTGCGGCCCACGGCGATCAGGACTAACACAACGACCAGCGCGTGGGCGGCGGTGCACCACAGGCAGACGGCCCCGACGAGCACGATCTCGACGAACAGCAGGTAGATCACTGTCAGAAGTCCGAGCATCGACCACGCCAGCAGGAGGCTGCGACGCGGACGCGCCCACAGCGCCGCGCTGACGGCGAACCACAGGATCCCGGCGACCGACGTCGGGATCGACGTGCCGGCGATGACCGCGTATGGACTCGACAACACGGCTTCGCAGCTGATCGCGCCAGAAACCGGGCACGCCGGTACGAACCCGGCGTAGTGCACAACGGTCAGGTAGATCGAGACGGCGACTCCCGCCAGGCTGACGAGAATCGCAATCAGCCTGAGGCGCGGCACTACTTCAGGTTCTTTTCGAGGCTCTGGATCGCGGAGCTGGAGCACACCGTGCCGGGCTGGTGTGCGTTCGCCTTGCAGATCGCGGCGGTCGTGAGGTTGGCGGAGCCGATGATGGCCCTGGCCTGTGTTGAACTCGGGTCCTTCAACGCATCGGCGACCGCCCGCAAGCTCATTCCGCCCAGCGTGTCCGGCGTGTACATCGCGCCCGTCATCGCATACCGGTTCGCGACGTCGATGAACGGGATCGTGCCGCCCGGGTCGTACTGGCTGACGAGCTGCTGCTCAGCCGCTGTAGGCGTCTGCAGCGGGTTGCGGTCGCGGTCGGTGGTCTCGACCGATCTGAAGTCGATGTACTGACTGGTGTAAGTCGCATTGCGAAACGTGAAGGTGGGGGTGTTCGGGTACACGTCTGTCGACGACGAGGTCGTTGTCTGCAGCCCCGAGAACGTGCCGAAGCGCGACATGGCGATGATGAGCGGCCAGCGCTGGGCCGCGCAGTAGGGACAGAATTCTGCGCCGTAATAGAACACCTCGAGCTTGCCACTCGGCCCCTTCAAGGGCGTACCGGTGATGGGCTTGATCAGGTTGTTGGCCGTGCCCTGGCCGACAGAATCGAACTCGGAGGCGGGAAGGGTCGTGATCGTCGAGACGATCTGAACGGTGGCCTCCTGGCTCGGCGCTTTCGGCGGGAGTGGCGTCACGTACCAGCGGATGACGAGGAACGCGGCGACGAGCACCGCCAGCCCGGCGACAATGGCCGCCGGCGCAACCCACACCGGCGTTCGCGCCACAGGCTTGCGCACCGGTCGTGGCCGCCGTGCGCTCATCCCGTCTCGCGCGTGATGGGCTGGGCCAGGATCCAGAGGCTGGTCATCGTGTACATGATCATCAGCAACAGCATGGGGTACTGGCTGAGCAGCGCGCGCTGAACGGTGCGGAATCGTTCACCGGCCCTCAGGTGAGAGAGGTAGACCGCTGTGACGTGGCCCAGAACGATGAGCACGATCTGCGCGTACCAGACAGTCGAGGCCTGGGCCAGGGCGAAGCTTGGCTTGAAGCCGACGACCGCCGGCCACAGGTGCCAACCCTTGCCCAGCGGATCGTTGAGCAGCGGGATCAGGTACTGCGATGACACCACGACGTAGCTGTAGTTGTGGGCGGCGTTGTAAACGAGCGCGATGGGCACCAGCGTCAGGGCGAAGGCTGAGACCGTGGCCACCATGTCGACCTTGCGCTGACCGAGATAGATGACCGCCTCCATGAAAGCGACGAAGACGAGCAGAAAAGCCACGGTCAGAAGGAGTAGTCCGAGGGTTCGCGCGAAGAAAAAACCCCACGCACCCAAAGGCAGCCAGACAGGCTCGAGCGCGAGGTTGAAGTCCTGCCACGCCGGCGTGGACAGGATTCCGTCGAACGCTAGCGTGCTCAGCATGAGGATCACGAACACGACCCGGTCCCAACCTGTGGCGGCGGGCCTGAGGAGGCCCACCCCCCACGGCCGCACGTAGACCGCCCGGATCGCTCCGCCTTCGTCGCGCTCCGCCTCGAAAGGCCCGAAGCGGCCGATGATGCCGAACAGGACCGTGAAGCCTTCACAATGCTCGAGCCATTCGTTGCGGCCGAACATGAACATGCCCGCCAGCGTGATTACGGAGTAGACGACGGCCGCGAGCGCCACGATCTGCGGCCGGCTCCCCATTCCACTTGTCAGCTCGAGGCAGGCAAAGGCGAAGTAGGCGAACATCGCCGGCCAGACTCCGACCTCCGGCAGCTTCCAGAGCGGGCGGACAGGCACGAGCCGGGCGACGACATCGTAGATCGCCGCCCACGGGTTGAGCAGGTACCAGAGGTTCCCGACGAGGCCTGACAGGATCACGGTGACGGCCCAGAAGTAGATCCAGACGACGTATTCGGCAGGGTTGTAGAAGGCGTTGGCGGAGCCGAAGAAGCCGGCGATCACGACCGTCAGCAGGCCGAGAACGCCGATCGTCCCACCGGTGGCGAGCGGCCACGGAGACCGCGCGACACCGACGAGCCACGGCACCGCGCGGCGTGGATACGCGATCGCCTTCGCGCCCACCTGCTCGCCGGCGAACAGAACGACCAAGACGAACGAGATGAGCACCACGCCGCCCGCGGCGAAGAGATACAGCGCGAGCCCGATCGGCAGGTCGTAACGCTGCCCGAACCCGTGCAGGAGGATGCCGGCGAGCATCACGTCACCACGAGGTGGCCCAGCTCGGTGCTCGTCGTCTCCCACTCGATGAGGAAGTTGCCTGTCTTGTCCGCGGTGAACGTGTGGCTCACGGTCTGGCCGGCCTTGGCCTCGAACGGAATGTCATAGCCGTGCAGATGCACCTCGCCGTCGGTATCGCTGGTCACGTTGATCGTGACCTTGTCGTCCTGATGCGCGGTGGAGTCGGTTGGGTTCATCTTGGTGCCGCCGGTCACGGTCAGATCGATCGTCACGTTCTGACCCCCGTGGCTCCTCGTCGCATAGATCAAGACTCCGCCGGCGGCGATGAAAACAATCAGGACCGCGGCCACGATAAGAGCGCGAGTTCTGCTCACGCGATTTCCTCCTTGTTGATGACACGCGCACGCGCGTGCGCGAAGCGATCAGTACGGGCTGAACGCTAAGAAGGAGGTCCCCGCCGGTTGAATCCGGTGGCGAACGGCTCGACAGGGGCGACGAAATGCATCGCGGGCGGCCACACCAACACCGCCGGCATCGATGGCACGAGCTGGAATGCAGTCGCGAAGCACGCGCTCACCTGGGCGAGGGCCGGCCGCAGGCGGGCGAACAACCAGCGCAGGGCAAGGGCCGCCACCGCGGCGATCGGCAGCTGGCCCAGGGTGCCCCAGAGCAACAAGACGGGCGCGGACGCCGCCGACTCCGCCGTCTCCTGCAGGGCGAAGAGCGCCAGTTGAATCGTGAAAAGCGCCGCGAGCAGCCTCAGGTAGGGGAGCGCGGAATCCTTCTCGATCCGGTGGCCCGCCACCCGGGTCAGTCCGATGACCAGCATGGCGACAACTGTGGCGAGCGCGACCAGTCCGAGGACTGTTTTCGCAAGGGACGGGAAATAGGCGTGCACGCCGGCGCTCTGGACTTGCTGCGCGGCCGCTCCGAAGCGAATCTCATAGGCGAGCAGGTGCCCAGCCTGTGAGCCGGCAATGCCGACCCCCAGCACCGACGCCAGCGTGCGGCGGTTCACGGTTCGATCATAGGCGGGGCGACCTCGCCCGGCCTTTAGCGCAGCGACTCGATCCGGTGCGCGATCTCCGCCTCGGGTGAACCGATAAGCGCCAGGGCCACCGACCCAAGCAGCTCCGCTCGCTCCACAAACACCGCGGCTCGGACGTCGACGGTCTCGGCCGCCGCCTGGACCGCGTGACGCCGAATCGATTCGCGGAGCGGGCCCAGGAGCACCTCGCCTGCCCGGCTCATCAGGCCGCCGACGATCACCCGCTCCGGGTTGATGAGGTTGCACAGGCCGGCCACAGCCACGCCGATCTCGCGTCCCGCGTCCGCGACGGCGCGCCGGCAGCGCAAATCGCCCTCTGACGCGAGCTCGATTATCTGAGAGAGAGCGAGGCTCTCACCGTTGACCCGGCCGACCAGCTGGACGATGGCCGGACCGGAAGCCACGGTTTCGAGGCAGCCGCGGTTGCCGCAATAGCAAAGCGGTCCCGCTTCGTCGAGGGTCGTGTGGCCGATCTCACCGGCTGTCCCGGTCGCGCCTCGCAGCAAGCGCCCGTCGATCACGATGCCGGCCCCGATGCCGGTCGCCGCCTTGATGTAAGCGAAGTTCGAGCAGTCCCGGCCGGCGCCCCAGGTCAGCTCAGCCAGCGCGCCGAGGTTCGCGTCGTTCTCGATCCGGACCGGAATCCCAAGGCGCTGTTCCATCTCGGCGGCGATGCTGAGCCCAATCCAGCCGGGAAGAATCGTGGCCGAGCCGGCCGTGCCGTGCGCGCGGTCCACGGGGCCAGGGATGCCCATGCCGACGCCCAATACGCTGGTGCGCTCCACGGCCACCTCCTCGAGGATCTCGGCAAACATGCCGGCCGCCACGTCGAGCGCTCGAGCGGCCTCACGATTGACGTCCAGGTCATGCCAGCGTTCGGCGAGCACGTTGTGGCCGAGATCGGCGACGGCAATCGCGACGTGGCTGTGCCCGAAGTCGATGCCGGCCACGACCTGTGAGGGGTGTCGAAGCACAAGCTGCACGCCGGGTCGGCCGCCGCGGGCATGAAGGGACTTGGTGTCGATATCCGCGACCAGGCCGGCCTCCTTGAGCTCCGCGATCAGGGTGGAAACCGTGGTGCGTGAGAGACCGGTGGCGCGTGCGATCTCGGCCTGGCTGATCTGGCCCTGCATGCGGAGCATCTCGACCACCCGATCGCGGTTGCGATCCCTCAGCCAGGCAAGGGTCCCGTCAGCATTCTTGGATGTCGCCATGCATGCGACATGATGGTCGTGCCCGGGCCTTTGTCAAGAGCCCGAACAAATTGTCGCATCGATGAATACGATAACTTGACAAACTCGTGGGCGTGAGCAATGCTCTTGCCTGCACCACTTCGGTGAACTGCCGCGTGGAAAAAAAGGGACCACGCCGTGAGTAAGACCTGTCTGCCGGCGCACTCTCGCCCCGCGGCCTGCGCGGGAAGAAGGCAGCAGGGATTTTGGAATTAGAGGTAAGTGCGCATGAGATTAGCCCGTCTACTGCCTGCTTTCGTCGCTGCGGGAGCGCTTCTCGCTGCGTGCGGAGGCTCGACAGGTTCGACTACGACTCCGTCGGCCACCGTGCCGTCGGACCTGAGCATCAGCTCGTTCACGGCCGACTTTTCGTACATGGCCAAGCTGAAGGACCTGACCGCGGCCGGCAAGGGCAAGGTCGCCGTGCTCCTTCCCGACACCACGTCGTCCGTGCGCTACGTCCAGTTCGACCAGCCATACCTGCAGAAGGCGTTTGAGATGGCTGGCTATAAGTCTTCTGACTTCACGATCAGCAACGCTCAGGGCCAGGAGGCCCAGGAGCTCGCCCAGGCCCAGACCGCCATCAGCAACGGCGCGACGGTCCTGATCATGGACCCCCTCAACAGCACGGTCGGCTCGCAGATCCAGAACGTGGCGTCGCAGAAAGGCGTCAAGGTGATCAGCTACGACCGGGCGACATTCACCGGTACCAACACCTACTACGTGAGCTTCGACAACGTCCAGGTGGGCGAGCTCATCGGCAAGGGCTTTGTCCAGTGCGTCTCCGACTGGGGCGTCAAGAACGCTCAGGTCTTCGAGCTGGACGGCGGCCAGAACTCTGACCCGAACGCGGTCTCATTCGCGCAGGGCTACAACGACGCCATCTGGGGCAAGAAGGTCGCGCACGTGGACAACGGCACGACCAACAGCCAGGGCATGAAGCTCGTCGGGGAGCAGGTGGCCACGGACTGGAAGAACGACGTCGGACAGACGATCTTCCAGCAGGCCTACACCGCCAACGCCGCGATCAACGCCACGGTCGAGGCCAATGACGGTCTCGGCAACGCGGTGGTCACCGTCCTCAAGAGCAAGGGCGTCAAGGCGAAGTCGGTTCCCACCACGGGCCAGGATGCAACCCCGGACGGGATCGCCAACACGCTGACCGACTACCAGTGCGGGTCGGTCTACAAGGCCGTCTATCTCGAAGCGCAGGCCGCCGTGGCTCTCGCCACCGTGCTTCGCGCAAGCGCGACTCCGCCGCCGGCCCTGGTCAACGGGACCACGGCGCCCCCTTCGCCCGTGGCAGGCAGCACGCAGCAGCCGGCCATCCTGTTGGTCCCGATCTGGGTCAACAAGGCGAACATCAAGGACACGGTGATCAAGGACAACTTCGTCGACAAGGCAGCGCTGTGCCAGAAGGTCACCGCCGCTGTCTGCACCGCCGCCGGCATCTCGTAAGCGATTTCCTGGACGCCGCCGCAACTCGCGGCGGCGTCTTTCTTTATTAGCGAACATAATTTGACTGACATGGCGGCTCAAGTCGCAACCGACGAGCCGTTGCTGAAGATTCGCGAGCTGGACAAGCATTTCGGTCCGGTCCAGGCGCTTTACCACGTCGACCTCGACATCCCGCCCGGGCAGGTGACCGCCCTGTGCGGGGACAACGGCGCCGGCAAGACCGTGCTTACCAAGTGCATCGCCGGCATCTACCAGGTGGACCACGGCCAGATCTCCTGGGAGGGCCATCCGGTCCACATCCACAATGCACGCGACGCCGCGCGCCTCGGAATCGAGACGGTCTATCAAGACCTCGCGCTGGCTGACAACCTCGACATCGTCCAGAACATGTTCCTGGGGCGGGAGCGACTCCGCAACGGATTGCTCGACGAGGACAGCATGGAGCGCGCCGCCAAGGAGACACTGTCGAATTTGCGGGTCACGACCGTGAAGTCAATCCGCCAACCAGTGGCATCACTTTCGGGAGGACAGCGCCAGTCGGTCGCAGTCGCCAAGGCGGTGATGTGGAACTCGAAGTTGGTGATCATGGACGAGCCGACTGCAGCGCTCGGCGTCGTCCAGACCAGGATGGTGCTCGACCTCATCAGGCGGTTGCGCGACAAGGGCCTGGCCGTGATGGTCATATCGCACAACCTGAACGACGTCTTCGAGGTCGCCGACAACATCGCGGTCCTCTACCTCGGACGCATGGCCGTGCAGGACAGGGTCTCGAATTTCGACCGACAGAGCGTCGTCGAGTACATGACAACAGGAGGTAGCGGGCGCGCCAGTGGAAGACCTTTCAAAGCAAACTGACATTCCCGAGGCGGCGCCGGACCTGACGGCGGCGGCGCCAGAGGCCACGGTTGCCGAGCTTCCGCCCGAGGTAGTCGCCCAGTCGCTGTCTGAGTATTTACGCGCTTACGCAGCGCGGATTCGCGCCGGCGAGAGTGGCGTCCTCCCCATCGTTTTCGCGATGGTCCTGATCGTGGTCGTGTTCGAGGCGATCAGTCCGAATCAGGTCTACCTTTCGCCCGGCAACCTGGTCAACCTCTTCCAGCAGAGCGCGGTGATCATGGTGCTGGCCATGGCCGAGAGCTTCGCGCTCATCCTGGGTGAGATCGACCTCTCAGTCGGCTTCGTGGGCGCGTGCGGCGCCGCGATCACCGTCCAGCTCGTGCAGCCCATCACAACGAACTGGGCCTGGCCCCTGGCGATCGTGGCCGGCCTGCTGTTCTGCCTCGCATTCGGAGGCATCCAGGGAGTGTTGATTACAAGACTGCGGCTGCCGTCGTTCATCGTCACGCTCGCGGGATATCTCGTCGCCAACGGGCTGTTCTTGAAGATCCTTTTGTTCGGACCTTTCTCCGGCTATCCCAACCTCGTCGGCCAGAGCGACAACCTTCACGTCCTTTACAACCTGATGTGGGGCACGATCGACCCGATCACTTCGTGGGTCGTCGCGGGCCTCGTTGTCGCCGGCCTGGGCGCGCTCATGTGGTTTGCGGACTCGCGCCGTCGCACCAGCGGATTGGTGGCGCCGCCGGCCAGCCTGACGCTGATCAAGATCGGCGCGATCGCCATCGTGGCGGTCGTCGTGGTCTCCATCTGCAACGTCAACCGCGCGAACCTGGGCACTCTCGAGGGAGTGCCGTGGATGATCCCGATCGTGCTTGCGGTGCTGGGCGTGTGGACGGTGCTGCTCCAGCGCACGAAGTACGGCCGCTACGTCTACGCGATCGGCGGCAACCCGGAAGCCGCGCGCCGGGCCGGTATCAACCTGGCGCTGGTTCGCACGGTGGGCTTCATGCTGTGCTCGTTCACCGCCGGGATCGGCATGCTGCTCTACGCGTCGTATCTGAACGGCATGTCCAACAACGTGCAGGGTGGGCAGTACGTGTTGTATGCGGTGGCCGCGGCCGTCATCGGCGGCACGAGCCTGATGGGCGGCCGCGGTAAGCCGCTGCATGGAGTCCTTGGCGGCCTTGTGATCGGGGCCATCTACAACGGCATGTACCTGCTGGGGCTGCAGTTCGAGTGGCAGTACATCGTGACCGGCCTCGTGCTGCTGGCCGCGATCATCATCGATGCGGTCTCTCGCCGCGGCAGCGCTTCAGGGAGCGTCACCCGCATCTGACCCCCTCGGGGCTTGCTAGCGAGGGCGCCCAAGGGGTAGCCTTCGGGCCTCAGCAACGTTGCAGCAAGCGTCACAGCAATCGAGGTAGTTGAATGAAGGCGTACAAGCTCGCGGCCGCGCTTCTCCTGTTGGGCCTCGGCGCGGTGGCATGCGGCGGCGGCGGCAGCGTCGGCGGCGGCGTGACCCCCGGCAAGAAGATCGCGTTCCTCGCTCCCGACAGCGCGCCGCGCTACGAGAGCCAGGACGTTCCGCTTTTCCAGGCCAAGCTGCGATCGCTCTGCTCGGATTGCGAGCTTGTGTACCGCAACGCCAACGGCGACCCGGCCGCCCAGAGGCAGCAGGCGGACTCGGCACTCGCGGGCGGCGCGAGCGTGCTCGTCCTCGACGCGGTCGACCCAGGCACCGCGTCCGTCATCGTCTCGGCCGCGGCCAAGAAACACGTGCTCGTGATCGCCTATGACCGGCTGATCCTCAACACCCCGGAGCTTGCGTACTACGTGTCATTCGACAACGCGGCGGTGGGCGCGCTGCAGGCGAGCGCCCTGCTCAGCGCGATGAAGGGAGCCGCCAACCCGACCGTGGTGATGATCCATGGCGACCCAGCGGACCTCGAGGCCACTCTGCTGAAGAACGCGGCTCGCGGGGCGCTCGACGGCAAGGTCACGGTGGCCAAGGAGTACGACACCCCGTCGGGGAGCGCGGACGGTGCCAAGCTCGAGATGACGCAGGCGCTCGCCGCCCTGAACAACAAGCTCGACGGCGTCTACGCAGCCAGCGACGAGGTGGCGGGCGGCGCGGTAAGCGCGATGAAGGCGGCCGGGCTCAAGACGTTGCCCCCGGTCACAGGAGGGGACGCCGAGCTGTCGGCGGTGCAGCGCATCGTGTCCGGCGACCAGTACATGACGGTCTACCGGCCGGTCCGGCAGGAGGCGGAAACGGCCGCGACGCTGGCCTACGATCTGGTCTTCGGCGTGAGGGTGCCGGCCGAGATGACGGCGGGCAACACCGTGGACAACGGCGCCCGGGGCGTGCCGGCCGCGCTGGTTCGCCCGCTCTCGGTAACCCGCAAGACCCTGGTCACCACTGTGATCGCGGATGGATTCTGGAGCCGGTCCCAGCTCTGCACGCCGGACTATGCCCAGGCGTGCAAGGCGGCGGGCCTCTCCTAACCCAGACAACCTCGGATAGTCCGGACTATCCGGCGTTTGCCGGTGCCAGATGCTCGGTTCGTCCGGACTCTCCGAGAGCAGCGGTGACCGCCGGCCCAGCCGCCGGAGGGGCTGCGGCGGCACATAGGATTGGGAATTCTCCCCCGTGGGTAAACGTTCTCTCGTACAGATGGCAACACCCAAATCCGAACTCCTACCAGTCCTCCCCATGGACGACGTCGTCGTCCTGCCGCACATGTCGGTCACCCTCGCGGTCGAGGGCGATGACCAGAAGGCCGCGATCGAGGCCGCCCGCCAGGGCAACCGCCTGATCCTGCTCGTGCCCCGCATCGAGGGCAAGTTCGGCACCATCGGCACCGCCGCCCGGCTGGGCGAGTCGGCCGAGCTGCCGACTGGGGCCGAGGCCTTCATGATCCGGGGCGAGTACCGCGCCCGACTGGGCAGCGGCCAGGCCGATATCGGCGGCGCACTGTGGGTCAAAGCCGACCCCATCCTCGACCCCGAGCCTCCGACGGAGAAGTCTCTCGAGCTCGCCCGCGAGTACCGCGCCCTGCTCGAGAACCTGGTCGAGTCGCGTGGCGTCCCGCAGGTCGTCCAGTTCCTGCGCGCCGCGAGGACTCCCGGCCACCTCGCCGACCTGGCCGGCTACTCGCCGGACCTGTCGACCGAGCAGAAGCTCGAGATCCTGGAGATGACCGACCTCGAGGAGAGGCTGGCCAAGCTCATCGGCTGGACCAAGGGCATCCTGGCCGACGCATCGTTGAAGGAGAAGATCCGCAGCGACGTCGCCGAGGGCATGGAGAAAACGCAGCGCGAGTTCCTCCTGCGCCAGCAGATGGAGGCGATCAAGAAGCAGCTCAATGAGGGTCAGACCGACGTGGTCTCGACCTACCGCGAAAGGGTCGCGAAGGCGGAGATGCCCGAGAACGTGCTCACCGAGGTCAACCGCGAGCTCGACCGCCTGGAGCGGACGAGCGAGCAGAACCCGGAGTACGGATGGATCCGCACCTACCTCGACTGGATGCTCGACATCCCGTGGAACGTGCGCTCCGAGGACAACTACGACCTGAAGAAGGCCCGCGCGATCCTCGACGAGGACCACACCGGCCTGGGCGATGTGAAGGACCGCATCATCGAGTTCCTCGCCGTGCGCAAGCTGCGCCAGGAGCGCGGGCTCGAAGTCTTGAGCGGCCGCGGATCGGGCGCAATCATCACGCTCGTCGGACCTCCCGGCGTCGGCAAGACGTCGCTGGGCGAATCCGTCGCGCGCGCTTTGGGTCGCAAGTTCACGCGCGTGTCGCTCGGTGGCATCCGCGACGAAGCGGACATCCGCGGACACCGGCGCACGTACGTCGGGGCACTGCCGGGCCGCATCGTGCGCGCTCTGAAGGACGCAGGCACGAAGAACCCGGTGATCATGCTGGACGAGATCGACAAGGTCGGCAGCGACTGGAGGGGCGACCCATCTGCCGCGCTGCTCGAGGTCCTCGACCCGGCGCAGAACCACACGTTCCGCGACCACTACCTCGAGGTCGACCTCGACCTGTCCGAGGTGCTGTTCATCCCGACCGCCAACGTGTCGGAGACGATCCCCGCGCCTCTGCTGGACCGCATGGAGCTGATCCGGCTCGACGGGTACACCGAAGAGGAGAAGGTCGCGATCGCGCGCGACCACCTGCTGAAGCGGCAGGTCCGGCAGGCCGGTCTCAAGCCTGATGAAGTCACCGTGGACGACGCGGCGATCATGAAGGTGATCACCGACCACACGCGGGAAGCCGGCGTGCGCAACCTCGAGCGCGAGCTGGGCAAGATCACGCGCAAGATCGCGACCAAGGTCGCCAAGGACGAGCTCACCCCGCCAGTCGCGATCACACCCGACCGCGTCCGCGAGTTCCTCGGCAAGCCGAAGTTCGACAACGAAGTCGCCGCGCGCACAGCTGTGCCGGGCGTGGCGACCGGGCTCGCCGTCACCGGAACCGGTGGCGACGTGCTGTTCGTCGAAGCGTCGGCCACGGACTCCAACGGAAATGGTGGCGGCGGGTTGCTGCTTACCGGCCAGCTGGGCGACGTGATGAAAGAATCGGCGCAGATCGCGCTCTCCTACGTGCGGTCGCACGCTGACGAGCTGAAAATCCCACACGACGCGATCAACAAGTCGTTCCACATCCACGTCCCCGAGGGCGCGGTGCCGAAGGACGGGCCGTCGGCCGGCGTGACGATGACGACCGCGCTCGTGAGCCTGCTCACCGGGCGGCCCGTGCGCAACACGGTCGCCATGACCGGGGAGGTCTCGCTTCAGGGTTTGGTCCTGCCGATCGGCGGCGTCAAGCAGAAGGTGCTTGCCGCGCACCGCATGGGCCTGACCGAGGTCATCCTGCCGAAGCGCAACGAGAAGGACATCGACGACGTGCCGCAGAGCGTGCGCGAGAAGATGACCTTCCACCTCGCCTCTCGCGTCGAGGACGTGCTGAAGCACGCGCTCGAGCCGGCGTCGACGACGAAGTCGAAGACCGAAGCGGCCTAAGAGCAACTGAGAGTTCTCGTTCTCGACGGCGAGTACCGGCGCGAGTTAGAGCCGCTGCCCACAGGCGTCGAGGTCGTCAGTGACCCGACGCCTGACGTCGAGTTTGCGGTCATCAACTTCGAAGTCGCGGGTCACCTACCAGACCTCTTCGCCTCGATGCCGCGACTGCGCGTCGTCCAATCGCTCAGTGCCGGCGTCGACTGGCTTCTGCCGCGCACCCCGCCGGGCGTAACCGTTTGCAGGGCGGTCGGCGTGCACGACGGTCCTGTGTCGGAGTGGATCCTGGCTGCGATCCTGGCGATGCAGCGGCGGTTCCCAGAGTATGTGGAGTCGCAACGTCAGGGCAGATGGGATCGCAGTCCCGCCGACAAGACCCCATCCGACGACCTGGAAGGCCAAACCGTGCTCGTGGTCGGTCACGGGTCGATCGGCAGGACTCTGGCTGATCGCCTCGCGCCGTTTCGTGTTCGCGTCATCGGCGTGGCGCAGCATCCGCGCGAGGATGCGCAACCCCCCTCCGTGCTGCCTGAGCTTCTACCGCAGGCGGACGTCGTCGTCAATCTCCTCCCACTCAGCCCCGCCACCGCGAAGTTCGTCGATCGCGCATTCCTCGAGCAGATGAAGCCAGGTGCGTTGTTCGTCAATGCCGGCCGCGGCAAGACCGTGGACACCGAAGCGCTCCTTGGAGCCTTGAGGGCCGGGCACATTCGCGCGGCCCTGGATGTCGCGGATCCGGAGCCCCTTCCCGATGGTCATCCGCTGTGGCACGCGCCAAACGTTCTCATCACGCCGCACATCGCGGGCGCGACCAGGCGCTGGATCTCTCGCGGCTATCGATTCGCCGGCGAGCAGATCCGCCGCTACGCCGCTGGTCAGCCTCTACTGGGCGTCGAGACCGAGTAGCCGATCGCGCTCAGCCAGTCCAGCCTTCGGGCGGACCGATAGTCGCGGCCTCCGGACCAAACTTCTTGGCATAGGCGTCGTCGAGGTCCTTCCATTTGTCCGCTGATGAATCGGAAGGATTGCCTCCGAGCGCGCTCTCGAGCGAGTCGAGGCAAACGTGCCAGCCTGCGCTGTCGCGCGCCGCCTTGCCGACCTCGTCGATCGAATCGACCAGCGTCAGAACAGATCCGGTCTTGGTCGGCACGACCTCGAACCGAACGCGATCGGTGCCCCACCGGATTTCGAGCAAGCGGGGCGGCTCGAACGCCAGAACTTCGCCCTGGTGGTCGGGCAAGCCATGCCCCGGCTTGAACTCAAGTGGGGCGCCAACCTTCCATTCGTCCACGACTATCTGGTCGGGAAACCACTTACGCAGCTGATCCGGCTCCGTCAAGGCTTGCCAGACCTTGGCCGGCGGATGCGCCAATTCGCGCACGAACCGAAGCTGCCAGGTTTCACCGACCTGCTCTAGCTCTCCGAGCATGTTTGCCTCCTTTGACTTGGGTCTCCGACACATCGAGGTGACGTTCGAGGGCGTCGAGGCTCTTGGTCCACATCGCGCGATACGGTTCGAGCCATGCGTCCATCTCGCGCAGCGGGTGGAGCCGCACGCTGTAGAAACGCCTCTGCGCGTCGGTCCGCGATTCGACGAAACCCGCATCGCGCAGTACGCGAAGGTGTTTCGACACGGCGGGCTGGCTGATATCGAGCGCGTTCACGAGCTCACCCACCGTCCGCTCGCGGTCACGAAGCAGCTCGACGATCACTCGCCGGTTTGGTTCGGCCATGACCTCGAACGTGGCCCCCACCGCCATCCCGTTAACATAGCTAAGCAGCTATATAGCTGTCAAGCTATCTGCGGAATAATGGCCGCGGGGGCCCACTTCAAGTTCCCGTGAGCCGTAGTTCGCACGAGATCCTCGCGAGCGCCAGGACCATCGCGGTGGTCGGCGCATCTCGCGATCCGAATAAAGCCGGAGGATCCGTTCCGGAAGGCCTGCAGAGACGTGGCTTTCGGATCATCCCGATCAACCCTTACGCGGAGACGCTGTTTGGCGAGCGAGTCTATCGATCGCTGCTCGAGGTGCCCGACAAGATCGACCTCGTCGACGTCTTCAGGCCGGCGGCGGACGCACCCGAGATCGCGCGCCAGGCGGTTGCCGTCGGCGCCAAGGCGCTGTGGCTGCAGGAAGACATCCGGTCCGCGGAAGCTCGTCGCGTAGCAGAGGCTGCAGGCATGGAATACGTAGAGGACGAGTGCACCGCGGTGATCGCGTCCCTCTATCGGATGCGAAAGACCGCCGCGTAGGAGCGCCGGCGGGAGACCTCGGCGAGAGATTCGGTGATCCAGGCGGATCGGATGCCAGGCGCGGCCGAGCACCGGAGCGTGCGCATCGTGTATCCGTGAGCGAGGAGCGGAGGCCGCAACGACGCAGACGGCCGCCAGGGCGCCGAAGATCCGTCGAGGGGCTCCTGCCGGCGCTCCACCAGTTACTCTCGCAGCGTGGCGCGCCGGCGTCTGCGCACTCCGAGAGACCGCACCATCGAGGCGGAGCTCAAGTTTCGCGTCGCCAGCGTTCGCGATCACGCCAAGCTGCGCGCGATGCTGCTCAAGCGTGGCGCCAAACTTACTGGCCGGTACAGAGAAGACAACTACCGCTTCAACGGCCCTGGCAAGTCGACACGCAACACCACTCTTCGCCTTCGCATCCTCAACGGCGGGCCACGGGGCGTGTTGACCGCCAAGGGTCCGGCCACATTCGACGGAGGCGTCAAGATCCGCGAGGAGACCGAGGTCGACGTGGCTGATGTTCATGCGACGCTGGACATGCTGCAGCAGCTTGGCTTCCGTGTCGGCTGGACTTACCCGAAGAGGCGTACGTACTGGATGCTCGACGGTGTCTCCGTCACGCTCGACGTGCTCGACTTCGGATGGTTTGTCGAGCTCGAGGGGCCCGTCGAGGTCCTACCCGAAATGGCGCGAAGCCTCGGCCTCGACCCCGCGAAAGCGCTGAGGGACAGCTACTCGGTCATGGCGCGCAAGCACCAGCGAGCGAGAAAGCCGACGAAATCGCCCGCGACTCCGGTGGTCATTCCGCCCGAGGCGGGGGCGCGGTAGCAGAGCTGAAGCGCAGCTCGTAGCTCTCGGCCTCGAACTCGCCGAACCCACCTTCGGGACGCCATCCAAGTCGCCCGAGGTGCTGGAATCCGAGCTTTTCGGCGACACGCCTGCTCGCCAGGTTCTCCGTCCCCGCCCAGAGGCTCAGCTTGGTGACCGGCAGCTCGTTTCGCGCCCATTCGACCAGCACCCGGCACGCCTCCGTCACAAGGCCGTGACCGGCCCTGTCGCTGCGGATCCAGTAGTGCAGCTCGGCTGAATCCGCCGCGTCCCGGTTGAGACCGGCGACGCCCAGCACCTGGCCCGTCTCCTTTTCGACCAGAGCGAAATGAAACACGCGATCGTCCAGCCACTCGTTTTCGACTCGCCTGGTCATCTCGCTGTGGCCCGCGAGTGAGGGGTCCCGCGCCCACGGCATCCAGGGGAGCAGCTCTGGTCGTGAGGAGACCACGGCGGCGTAAATGCCGTCGGCGTGCCTTGTTCCGACGGGCTCGAGCAGCAGCCGCTCGGTGGCAAGCGTTACTCGGCGCGCGGAAGTGCCTTGGCAGCCTGGCCGTCCGTGCGGGTAGGGCCGACCCAGACCGTCTGGATGTTGGTGAACTCTTTGATCCCGTACTCAGACAGCTCCCGGCCGTAGCCCGACCGCTTCACGCCGCCGAAGGGCAACCGCGCGTCGGATGCGACCATGCCGTTGATGAAGACGAGCCCCGCCTCGATACGCTCCGCGAGCTTCTTGGCTCGCTCGATGTCACGCGTCCAGATGTTGGAGCCGAGCCCGAAGTCCGTATCGTTGGCGACCCGAAGGGCGTCCTCGGCGTGCTTGACCCTGATCACAGCCGCAACCGGCCCGAACGTCTCCTCGTGGTACGCGGGCATGCCCGGCCTCACGTTCGCCAGGACGGTGGGCTCGAAGTAGTAGCCGTCGCCGCCGATCCGCTTGCCGCCCGTCAGCGCGCGCGCCCCGAGGCGCACCGATTCGTTGACCTGTCGCTCGAGCTCCTCCACCAGGTCTCCGCGCGCAAGCGGACCCACCTGGTTGGCGCGGTCCATCGGGTTGCCCACCTTCAGCGCGGCGACGGCCGCGGTGAAACGCCGCTCGAACTCGTCCGCGACCGGCTCCTCGACGATGAAGCGCTTGGCCGCGATGCAGCTCTGTCCGTTGTTCTGGTTGCGCGCGCGGACGGCGACCGCCGAGGCGGCATCGAGGTCCGCGTCGGCGAGCACGATGAAAGGGTCGGAACCGCCCAGCTCGAGCACAGTCTTCTTCAGCGCCCTGCCGGCCGACTCCGCCACCATGGCGCCGGCCTTGTCGGAGCCGGTCAGGGTGACCCCGGCGACACGGTGGTCGGCGATCAGCCGGTCGACCGCGGCCGACCCGATCAGGAGCGTTTGGAAAACGCCCTCCGGCATCCCCGCTTCGCGAAAGACCTCCTCGATCGCCAGCGCAGACTGCGGCACGTTGGAGGAGTGCTTGAGCAGCATCACGTTGCCGGCGATCAGCGCGGGCAGGCCGGCGCGAAACGCCTGCCAGAACGGAAAGTTCCACGGCATCACGGCCAGAATGACGCCGAGCGGCTGGAACCGGACATAGCTTTCGGTGGCGGTGCTCTCGGTCGGTTCGTCGGCCAGCAGGCGCTCGCCGTTCTCGGCCAGCCAGTTGGCGGTCCAGGCGCACTTTTCGATCTCCGCCTCGGCCTCGACGATGGGCTTGCCCATCTCAGTCGTGAGCAGGGCGGCGTAACGCGACTTGTCCGTCCGCAGCACGCCGGCGACCGAACGCATGAGCGAGGCCCGCATGCCCGGCCCGGCGTCGCGCCACGGGTGCCGGCTTGTCCAGGCGCGCGTGAGAGCGCTCTCGATGGCGGCCTCGTCGGCCTCGGGGAACGAGGCCAGCTCCCGGCCTGTGGCCGGATCTATTGATTTCAGCATCCGCTCGAATCATGCCACGATTTGATTTGTGGCCCGGGCACCGGTGAGGAGGCGTGTCGAGCGGCCTGCGGCCGCCCGGCCCCAGGCTGCCGTGAAGGCCCTGACGGGCGTCGACGGGCGCCGGCGCGTCGTCATCGAGGCCGTCTCGCCGGAGGTCGACGCGGGCCGGTTCCCGGCCAAACGAGCGATCGGCGAGACAGTCACAGTCGAGGCCGATGTCTTCGCCGACGGCCACGACGCCCTCGCGGCGATCCTAAAGCACAAATTCCTCCCCATACCTGCTGGGATCCCCCCGGCGCGGCCGGGGGGTGCTCCGAAGGCGGCGGAGGGGCCGGACTGGATTGAGACGCCCTTGACGCCACTGGTCAATGACCGCTGGCGGGGCGATTTCCCGGTCACCGAGCTCGGGCGCTACGTCTTCACGGTCGAAGGCTGGGTCGACCACTTCGAGACCTGGAGCCGCCAGCTCGCGAAGCGAGTGCAGGCCGGGCAAGACGTCAAGGTCGAACTGGAGGTCGGGGCGCGAATGGTCGACCAGGCGGCGGCCCGCGCCGACGGCAAAGCGGCTGATGCGGCCCAGCTGCTGGCGCTGTCGAAGTCGCTGCGAGCCGGCGCCGCGGCCACGCTCGACGGCGAGCTTACCCAACTGATGCGTCGTTACTCGGCCGACCGGGACTTCTCGACGACCTACGCTCGCGAGGTCGAGGTCGTGGTGGAGCCTGTCAAGGCCCGCTTCAGCACCTGGTACGAGCTGTTCCCGCGCTCGGCCGGCTCGCCCGGCAAACACGGGACTTTCACGGAGGTCGAGCAGCTGCTGCCCGGTATCGCGGGGATGGGCTTCGATGTTCTCTACCTCCCTCCCATCCACCCGATCGGCAAAACCCACCGCAAGGGAGCCAACAACAAGCCGGCCGCCGCGGGCGAGCCCGGCAGCCCGTGGGCGATCGGCTCGGCGGAGGGAGGTCATAAGGCCGTGCACCCGGAGCTGGGCACGCTGGATGACTTTCGTCATCTTGTGCAGACAGCCGCCGACCAAGGCGTGGACGTCGCGCTCGACATCGCATTCCAATGCTCGCCGGACCATCCGTACACGCGCGAGCACCCCGAATGGTTCAAGCACCGGCCCGACGGCTCGATCCAGTACGCGGAGAACCCGCCGAAGAAGTACGAGGACATCTACCCGTTCGACTTCGAGAACGAGCACTGGAGGGAGCTGTGGCAAGAGCTCCTGTCCATCGTGCTGTTCTGGGCGGAGCAAGGCGTCCGTGTCTTCCGCGTGGACAATCCGCACACGAAGCCGTTCTCGTTCTGGGAGTGGCTCATCGGCGAGCTCAAGCGCCGGCATCCCGACTCAATCCTTCTCGCGGAGGCGTTCACGCGGCCAAAGGTCATGTACCGGCTCGCGAAGGCCGGCTTCAGCCAGTCGTATACCTACTTCGCCTGGCGCAACACCGCGTACGAGCTCTACCAGTACTTCACCGAGCTGGCGCAGCCGCCCATCCGCGAGTTCTTCCGGCCCAGCCTTTGGGCCAACACGCCCGACATCCTGACCGAGTACCTGCAGACCGGCGGTCGGCCCGCGTTCCAGGCCCGCCTGATCCTGGCCGCGACCCTAGGCGCGACCTACGGCATCTACGGCCCCGCATTCGAGCTGCTGGAGAGCAGGCCCCGCGAGCAGGGCTCGGAGGAGTACCTCGACTCCGAGAAATACCAGCTGCGAGCGTGGGAGCGCGATGACCCGAACAGCCTCAGCGAGCTCGTTACGATTGTCAATCGGATCCGCCACGAAAATCCCGCGCTGCAGACCGACCGCGGCCTCCGCTTTCATCCGACCGAAAACGAACAGCTGCTGGCGTACTCGAAGAGCACGCCCGACAATGCCAACGTGGTCCTGACGGTGGTCAACGTCGACCCGCATCACGTCCAGCGCGGCATGGTCAACCTGCCGCTCGACGAGCTCGGCCTCGAGCCCGACCGCCCGTACCAGGCGCACGAGCTGATCACCGGCGCGCGCTACCTGTGGAACGGACCGCGCAACTTCGTCGAGATCAACCCCCACGCGCTGCCTGGTCAGATCTTCCGCTTCCGCCGGCGCGTCCGCAGCGAGCGCGACTTCGAGTACTTCCTGTGATCGCAACCACGACGAGTCGCCGCCGCAAGGTCGAGCCGTTTCACCTCGAGGATGATCCTCTCTGGTACAAGGACGCGCTCATCTATGAGATGCACGTGCGGTCCTTCATGGATAGCGATGCGGATGGCAGCGGCGATTTCCGCGGCTTGATCGAGAAGCTGCCCTACCTGCAGGACCTCGGCGTCAACGCGCTGTGGCTGCTTCCGTTCTATCCGTCGCCGTTGCGCGATGACGGTTACGACATCGCCGACTACACCAACGTCAACCCGATGTACGGCACGCTCGGAGACATCAGCCAGCTGGTGAAGGATGCGCACAGCCGGGGCATCCGGGTCATCAACGAGCTCGTCTGCAATCACACGTCGGATCAACATCCATGGTTCCAGCGCGCGCGGCGCGCTCGGCCTGGCACCGCGGCTCGTGAGTTTTACGTATGGAGCGAAACCAACCAGCGCTACCAGGACGCGCGAATTATTTTCAAAGACTTCGAGACGTCCAACTGGACGTGGGACCACGTCGCCAACGCCTATTACTGGCACCGCTTCTACTCGCATCAACCGGACCTCAACTTCGACAACCCGAAGGTGAAAGAGGCGATCTTCAAGGCGCTCGATTTCTGGATGGACCTGGGGATCGACGGTGTGAGGCTAGATGCGGTTCCCTACCTCTACGAGCGCGAGGGCACCAACGGCGAGAACCTGCCGGAGACTCATGTGTTCCTCCGCGAGCTGCGGGGGCACGTCGACTCCGGGTACCGCAACCGCATGTTGCTCGCCGAGGCGAACCAGTGGCCAGAAGACGCGGTCTCGTACTTCGGCCAGGGCGACGAGTGCCAGATGTCGTTCCACTTCCCGCTGATGCCGCGCCTGTTCATGTCGATCCGCATGGAAGACCGATTTCCGATCGTCGACATCCTGGCCCAGACGCCGAGCATCCCGGACACCGCGCAGTGGGCGCTCTTCCTGCGCAACCACGATGAGCTCACGCTCGAGATGGTCACGGATGAGGAGCGCGACTACATGTACCGGGCATACACCCAGGACCGCCTCGCCCGGCTGAACCTCGGCATCCGCCGCCGCCTTGCACCGCTGCTGGGCAACGACCGGCGCCGCATCGAGCTGATGAACGGCCTGCTCTTCTCTCTCCCCGGCACGCCAGTCCTGTACTACGGCGATGAGATAGGCATGGGGGACAACATCTTCCTGGGCGATCGCAACGGCGTGCGGACCCCGATGCAGTGGAGCGCCGACCGCAATGCCGGATTCTCACGTGCGAACCGCCAACGCCTCTACCTGCCCGTGATCACAGATCCGGAGTACCACTACGAAACGGTCAACGTCGAGGCACAGCAGGGCAACCCGCACTCCATCTATTCGTGGACCAAGCGGCTCATCGCGCTGCGCAAGCGGCACCGCGCGTTCGGCCGAGGCACGCTCGAACTGCTGCGTCCGGAGAACCGGAAAGTGCTGGCTTACGTCCGCGAGTACGAATCCGAGAAAATCCTGTGCATCGCCAACCTCTCTCGGTTCCTGCAGGCGGTTGAGCTCGACCTCAGCAAGTGGAAGGGCCTTGTGCCTGTCGAGCTCTTCAGCAGCAACGAGATGCCGGTCGTCGGTGACAACCCGTACTTCCTGACCATGGGCCCTCACGCCTTCTACTGGTTCGCGATGCAGCCGCGCGCCGCGCCGAGCATCCAGAGCGATGGCGCGCAGCCGGCCAGGGTGCTGCCTGAGGTTCGGGTGGCAGGCGGTTGGGAGGCTGCGCTCGTCGGCGGTTCGAAGGAAGCGCTGGAGGCGGTGCTGCTCGGCTACATCCCGCAGCGGCGCTGGTTTGGAGGCAAAGCGCGCCGGATCAAGACGGCGACGATCACAGATGTCGTCAGCGTCCCAGGGGCGGAGGGCAACTCTTACCTGACCTCGGTGGTGATCGGCTACGCGGAAGGCGACCCGGACACCTACATGCTGCCGGTCGCCTACGCGAACGCGGCCGAGGCGCCTCACATCCTCGAGCGGTGGCCACAGTCCGCCGTCGCCTGGATCCGCAACCAGGGCGAAGACGTCCGCGGCTTGCTCTACGACGCCCTTGGACCGCCCAACTTCGCCGAGGCGATCCTGGGCGCGATCGCCCGGCGACGTCGCGCGGCAGGCGGCATGGGGACGCTGGTCGGCTCCACAACCCGCGCGTTCGCCCGCCTGCGCGGCCCGGAGACGATCCGTCTGGAAGCCCAGCTGTCTGTCGCGGAGCAGAGCAACAACTCAGTGATCTTCGGCGAGCGGCTCATGCTCAAGGTGTTCCGGCGCCTGGAGGAGGGTGTGAACCCCGAGCTCGAGGTGGGGCGGTTCCTGACCGAAAAGACGACCTTCAGCCACATTGCGCCGCTGGCCGGCAGCCTGGAGTACCGTCGGGCGAAAGGCGAGCCGATCAGCATCGCGATCCTCCAGGCCTACGTGCCGAACCAGGGCGACGCTTGGCAATACACGCTCAACACCCTCGCCCATTTCTTCACCGCCCCAGAGCTGGTCGGAGCGCAGCCACCAGCGATGCCACGCAGCCTGCTCGAAGCGAGCAAGCTCGAACCGTCCGAAATCGCGAGCAAGGTGATCGGGGGCTACCTCGATTCGGCCAGGCTCCTGGGCCGGCGCACGGCCGAGCTCCACGCCGCCCTCGCTTCTGACCCCGACGATCCGGCGTTCGCACCGGAAAGGATCACGGCACTCGACCAGCGCTCCATCTACCAGTCGCTGAGCGGGCTTTCCATGCGTGCCACGGACCTCCTGCGCACGCAGCTGAACAAGCTGCCGGCCGACGCGCGTGACGAGGGCCGCAAGGTGCTCGAGCTGGAATCGCGAATCACGCACATCCTGAAGTCGTTTCTGGCGCGCCGCCTCAACACGACGCGGATTCGCGTCCATGGCGACTATCACCTCGGCCAGGTCCTGTACACCGGCCACGATTTCGTGATCATCGACTTCGAGGGCGAGCCGACTCGCTCCCTCTACGAACGGCGGCTGAAGCGACTCGCGATGCGCGATGTCGCGGGCATGCTTCGTTCGTTCTCCTATGCCTCCCAGGCGGCCTTACGTTCGGAGCATGCACCCGCGGAGCGTTTGGCCGAACTGCATGCCTGGTCGCGTTTCTGGGCGGATTCGGTGTCCGCTGTATTTTTGAAGAGTTATCTCTCGACGGCGGGTAGCGCTTCGTGGGTGCCCCAGAGCCAGGAGGACCTGGAGCTTCAGCTCACCACCATGCTGCTCGAGAAGGCGCTTTACGAGCTGCGGTACGAGATGAACCTGCGACCTGACTGGGTTCGCATCCCGCTCCGAGGCATCCTGGACCTGGTCGTGCCGGCGTGATAGCTCGCTCCCTGCTGAGCCCGTTCGACCTGCATCTCTTCAACGAAGGGACTCACGGCCACCTGTTCGACAAGCTCGGGGCGCACCTTTCGCATGATCCCGAGGGCACCTACTTCGCCGCCTGGGCGCCCAACGCCGACGCGGTGAGCGTGATCGGCGAATTCAATGGGTGGGACAAGAACGCGAACGGTCTTTATCCGCGCGAGCAGTCGGGCATCTGGGAAGGCTTCATTCCGACCGTCGGGCACGGCGCCCTCTACAAGTACTACGTGCATTCGCGGGTGACACGCAACGGCATGGACAAGGCCGACCCGTTCGCCACCTACTCTGAGGCGCCGCCGCGCCAGGCCTCGATCGTTTGGGACCTGGCTTACGAATGGGGCGATGACCACTGGATGGAGAACCGCCGCAACGCGAACAACGGAAAAGCTCCGTGGTCGGTTTACGAGATGCACCTCGGATCGTGGATGCGAGTGCCCGAGGAGGGCAACCGCTGGCTGACATACCGTGAGCTGGCCCCGCGGCTCGCGGACTACGTAAGCCGGATGGGATTCACGCACGTCGAGTTCATGCCCGTGATGGAGCACCCGCTCTACGAGTCGTGGGGCTACCAGGTCACCGGGTACTTCGCACCAACCAGCCGCTACGGCTCGCCGCAGGACTTCATGTTTCTGGTCGACTACCTGCACCAAAACGGTATCGGCGTCGTGCTGGACTGGGTGCCGTCGCACTTTCCGGCGGACGAGTTCGGGCTGCAGAACTTCGATGGGACGCACCTCTTCGAGCACGCCGACCCGCGACTCGGAGTGCATCCGGACTGGGGCAGCTCGATCTTCAACTATGGACGCAACGAGGTCCGCGGCTTTCTGTTGAGCAGCGCGCTCTGCTGGCTCGACCGCTATCACGCCGACGGGCTCCGGGTGGACGCGGTCGCCTCGATGCTCTATCTCGATTACTCGCGCAAGCAGGGCGAGTGGATCCCGAACAAGTTCGGCGGCAGGGAGAACCTGGAGGCGGTCGATTTCTTGAGGCGATTCAACATCGAGGTTTTCAAAGAGCAGCCAGACACTCAAACGATCGCCGAGGAATCGACCGCGTGGCCCCTCGTCTCGCGCCCGACCTACGTCGGGGGCCTCGGCTTTGGCATGAAGTGGGACATGGGCTGGATGCACGACACGCTCTATTACTTCGAGCGGGAGCCGGTGCACCGCAAGTTCCACCACTCCAACCTGACGTTCCGCATGTTGTACGCGTTCGGCGAGAACTTCATGCTGCCTCTGTCGCACGACGAGGTCGTGCACGGCAAGGGTTCACTCCTGGGCAAGATGCCCGGGGACGAGTGGCAGAAGTTCGCGAACCTCCGCCTGCTGTTCGGCTGGATGTACGCGCAGCCGGGCAAGAAGCTGCTGTTCATGGGCAGCGAGTTCGGCCAGTGGCGCGAGTGGGACGTCGAGCAGAGTCTCGACTGGCACCTGCTCGACCAACCGATGCACGGCGGATTGCGCCTTTGGATCGGCGACCTGAACCGGATCCTGCGCGAGGAAAAGGCGCTATATGAGTTGGACTTCGACCCCGCGGGCTTCTCGTGGATCGACGTGACCGACGCCGAGCAAAGCGTCGTCAGCCTGATCCGCCGCAGCAGCACGCCCGAGGACATGCTCGTCGGCGCTTTCAACTTCACGCCGGTGCCCCGGTACAACTATCAGATCGGAATTCCTTTGCCGGGGAGATGGCGCGAGGTGCTGAACAGCGACGCGCCGCATTACGGCGGGAGCGGCCAGGGCAACCTGGGCGGGGTCGAGGCGGTGCCTGTGAGCATGCACGGCCACCTGCACAGCGTGACGCTCACGCTGCCGCCGCTTGGGGCGGTGTTTTTCAAGCCGGAACAGAAAGCCGAGTAAGCGCCTCCCGTACATGCCGCGCCTGGCGGCATCGAGCGCGACCAGCGCCTCGACTGGGGGAAGGCCGCGGGAAAGATCCGAGAGCATCAGATCGACCTTGGTGACGGGCAAGCCGCGCACGATGACCACATTGCTGTAAAGGGGACGCTTGTATCCAAACGCTCCCGTCGACCACCTGGATTCGGTGCGTTCCCAAGCGCACGTTCCCCAGGAATTCCATGGACCAGGCTTGGAGTCTCAAGGCCGGTGAGACTGAATTTGAGAGCTTTCCGAGACTGCTTCTGAGACACCACCTGGTCGAAACTCCGCCCCGTCGCCGGATTTTTCGACCAGGAGGTTGCAATGGGTGTCTGGACGCGGATCAAGTTGCTGCTCAACACCGAGGTGAGCGGCGCCCTAGACCGGGCGGAGGACCCGCGCCAGGTCCTCGACTACGCCTACAACCAGCAGCAGGAGCTGCTGATCAACATGCGGCGCGGACTGGTGGACGTCGCCACCGCGAAGCAGCAGCTCGAGCAGCAGGCGCAAAAGCTGGAGTCGCGGATCCCGGTGCTCGACGACCAGGCCCGCCGGGCCGTCGGCGCTGGGCGGGACGATCTCGCACGCGTCGCCCTCGAGCGCAAGCGGCTGGCCCTCAATGAGATGGATGGGCTGACCAGGCAGATCGCCGAGGTCGAGGCCGACAAGCAGCGTCTCGCCACGCAGGAGCGGACCCTGCAGGTCCGCATCGAGCAGTTCCGCACTCACCGCGAGGTCGTCTCGGCGCGCTACACCGCGGCCGAGGCAGAGGTCCGGCTCAAGGAATCTCTGGCCGGCGTTTCCGGTGAGCTCGCCGAGCTGGGGATGGCGGTCGGCCGCGCCGAGGAAAAGGCCGAGCGGCTGCAGGCTCGGGCGAAGGCCATCGACTCGCTAGTCGACCTCGGCTCGTTTCCGCCGATCGGCGGCGGCGACTTCGTGGAGGCCGAGCTCCTGCACATCACGATCTCAAAGGAGATCGATGACGAGCTGACAAAGATCAAGTCAGAGGTCGAGCAAGCAGGCTCGGCCAAGGAGAGCAAGACATGAGCACGACGCAGTGGAACCCGGCGAGTCACCTCGTCTCGCCCGACGGCAAGTGGTACTGGGACGGGGCCGCCCAGGAATGGAAGCCGATCGGCCAGCCGGCCTCGGAGCCCGTACCCACACGACCCCCAGCGCCGGCGCAGCCGAGTCGCGGGCTCAACTCCTTCGCCGGGACGATCCGGTCGGAGGACCTTGCATACGGGCAGACGGTGCTGGTGTGGGCGCGATGGATCCTCATCGGCACCGGTCTTCTGTTGTCGTTCTGGAGCCCCAAGGACCTGCTCACTCTCCAGATCCAGCTCGCGGCGATCATCGCCCTGGCCTTCGGTAACTTCTACCTTCACGTCCAGCTGCTCCGCGGCCAAGCCGCCCTCGACAACGTGGTCTACGGCGCGAGCCTGGCCGACATCGCGGTGGTGACGGCGCTCGTCCTCGTGCAGGGCGGCTATCCGTCGCCGGTGTTCATCTTCTACTTCGCTGCGATCGTTGGCATCTCGGTTGCGTTTCCGACCCCGATTACGGGCCTTTACACGTCGCTCGTGGTCGGCCTTTACGGGGTTATCAGCCTGGCCACCGCGACCACCGACGAATATCCCGCCGTATTCACCCGCCTGCTCACGCTGGCTGCGGTCGCCGTGTGCGGCAACCTCTTTGCCCGCCACGAGGCGCAGCGGCGCGAGGTGGCGATCCGCATCCATGACGAGCTGCTCGACGAGATCGAGCAGGGCGCCTCGAGCCAACCTGAAACACAACCGGCCGCGCCGGCTTCATAGGAGGGATTTCAATGCCGAACGTTCGCGAAGTCCGAACCGCCGCCCAGGCCGATCAGGAAGACGTCTTCTTCGGCCAGACGGTGATCATGTGGGCCCGCTGGAGCGTCATCGTGGCGGGCATCATGCTCGTCCTCTGGACGTCGACCAACGTGAGCCTGCTGACCCAGACCATGCCGTTCTTCCTCGTGCTCATGGCGGTCAACTTCTTCCTCCACGGGCGCTACGTCATGGGGAGTCCGCTCAACCGCACGATCGTGACGGTGGCGAGCGTGATCGACCTCGTCCTGATCACGGCCATCGTCGTCCTGTGGCCGGGCGCACACGGCTTGAACAACCAGTTCTACGTGCTGTACTTCCCGGTCGTCTTCGCATTTGCCCTGGTCTTTACGCGCAAGATCGAGGTCGCGTACACAGGTCTGGCTATGCTCGCGTACGCCCTCGCATGTCTCCTTACCGGCACCGTCCCGCTGGATCTCGGCAACGAGGACAAGGTGCTGGTCATGCGGCTGATCGTCATCGCTGCGATGGGATTCCTCGGCAACTACTACTTCCGCATCCAGCGCGACCGGCTGGCGCGGGCGGCGCGGGGAGACCGCAAGACGCTCGCGGACGTTCGTGCCGGTCTTGCGCGCTGAGCCGGGAAGGAGGACTGAGATGGGCATCCTGGAACGGATCATGGTCCTGCTCAGACAGGGCACTTCAGCGGCGCTTGCGCCGGCCCCCGATCCACGGGTGACCCATCTCACCTCGCATCAGAAGCAACGCGCTCTGCTCAATCAAGTCGCGAAGGCCGGCAAGGAGGTGACCGCCGCGAAGGAGCGGCTCCGGGCCGCCGCCGATGCCGTTCGCGCGAAGCTGCCCGCGATGGAAGAGCAGGCCCGCCAGGAGCTGAAGGCGGGTCGCGAGTCGATGGCGAGGCTCGCTCTGCAGCGGCGCCAGGTCGTGATCAACGAGCTGCAGACGCTCGAGCGCCAGCTCGCGGAGGTCGAGAAAGAGGACGCGGCGCTGGCCATGATCGAGCAGCGTCTCTCAGGCCAGATCGAGGCGTTCGCCGCGCGGCAGGAGGTGATCAAAGCCCGCTTCAGCGCGGCGGAGGCGCAGGTGAGGATCAACGAGGCGATGACCGGTGTTTCGCAGGACTTCGCCGATCTGACAGCGACGCTTCAGCGCGCCGAGCACACCACCGACGAGATGCAGGCGCGTGCGACGGCTATAGACCGGCTTGTCCAGGGCGGCGACCTCGACGCGATCAGCTTCGGGACGGGATCGGACGCGATCGACCGGCGATATCAGTCGCTGGGGGCCGATGAGGACGTCGAGCGACAGCTCGATGCACTCAGACAGCTCAACCGCTGACTACTCCGTCACTGTTAATCGATTGGCGACGCTGAGCTGATCGATGCGGCCTGCAACGAGCTCGAAGCCGTGGTGGAGGCGGCGGTAGTAGGTCGGCCGCGACATATGCAGCCGCTCCATGATCACCTCGTGGCTGCCGACCCGCTTCACGTAGTAGTCGAGCAGCAGCAGGCCCGACTCTGCGTCGCGAGGCGAGGCCGACGCTGCGAGCTCGCCGATGACATCAACCAGCAGGGCACGCAGCTCCACCGCCGCGGAGTCGCCCTTGGATAGCGCAGGCAAGCGGGCGAGCGGATTTCGCCCGAGGGCCTCGGGAGTGCCCAGATCATCGAGCGCCGACCTGACGAGCTGCTCTCGGGCGTTGCTGTCAGGGTCGAGCGTCCAGCGTTCCGGAGCCGGCTCGATTGTGACGGGCGGGTACGGCTCGACCACCGCGGCTGGCAGACCCGCCCTGAGCAAACGGCCCATCAGCCAGCTCAGCATCGTGCACGCGATGATCGCGCCGGCCCATAGGGAGGGTCCCCATGTCGTTCCGGGCGGGAGGAGCGAGATCTCAGCCATGTACGCGAAGGCGTAGCTGCCTCCGATCACCGCGCACAGCGAGGCGGATGGTTTGCCAGGCCGCCGCGCGCTCCACGCGGCCCAGGCGTCGGCCGCAACGCCGGTCAAGATCGGCGCCGCCAGCAACGAAAAGTGTCCCTTCGTGATGCAGACCAGGATCCCGTTGATCGTGAAGACGAAGGTCAGCGCGCCCGGTCGCAGCTTGAAACCTGTGTTCAGCAGCAGGCCGGTTCCGGCCAGGATCGCGGTCTGGGCCAGCAGCGCGGCCATGCCCATGTTCTCGCCGATCCAGGGCAGTGCCTGACGCCGAAACTCATAGTCGGCCGCCGGCCACGGATCGATCAACGGGTGGACGAACTGCGTGGCGAACGTGAGCACTGACAACAGCAGGGCCGTCGAGGTAAGCGTCACCGGGCTTGCCACGATCTCGCCGCGCCGCGCCGCTGCGCGCAGCGGCCCGCTGACCATGATCGCCGCCGCCGCCATCTCGACCAGGTGCGGCGGCGTGAACAGGCTGTCCAGGCCGGTGCCGTTGGTCCCGAACACGGGCGACCAGAAAGCCTGATCGACGATCCACGCCGCACCGAATATGAGGGCGGCGGCGAAGGTGCCTGTCTGACCATCCGGCAGGGCGCGATTCCAGACGCGGCCTGCCCTCAACCCCCGGGCAAAGCCGACGAAAAGGTAGAGCGTGAGCACAGACCATGCCGCAGTGACGATGGTCAGCCCGGCTCGGCTGGCGCCTTGCAGGATGATTCCGGGCTCGTGCACGTACGCATATGCGGCGACGTATCCGCCGAGCACGAACCAGGTCGCGAGGACGACGACGACGGCGTCGACCGCCCCGGGATCGTCCACGAACCTGCGCAGGAGCTTCACCGTCCCAACCCCGGCCAACCATACCCTCCGGACTCTGGGATTTTGAGACCGATTTCGAAACCCGGCTGAGACTGCGGCTGAGACCGGGCCTGGGGAACCCTTGGCTTTGTTGCCGGCCATCGGTGTTCAAGCAAGGAGGTTCCCATGTCGATCAGCCCGGAACTCGCCCACATCGCCCCCGCAGTGGCCACACAAGCGCCAGCCGAGCCGGCGAATGGTCATGTCGCCGAGCTCGCGATCCTCCCGGCCCCGGTCGCCCCGGAGCCCGCGCCGGAGGTCAAGGCGAAGCGCAGCCGGCCGAGATGGCTCGCCTCGGCGAGCGTAGGCGTGGTCGCCGTCGTGACGACCGGCACTCTCGGGTACGCGATGTACACGGCCAGCCAGCAGCGGGACGCCACCCAGCTCCACCTCGCCGCCACGCAGACGACGCTGACCGCGGCCCGTTCAGACGCCGTCACGCGCAAGGTGACCGCCGATTACGTCGCGCTCTACATCGCCGACTCAGGCAAGGTCCATTCGGACTACCAGAACGAGATCACGTGCGACACCTATAGCCAGTGCCGCACCGTGGCCCAGCAACTGCTGTCCGACCTGCAGGCGTTTCAGGCCGATCGCAAGTCGGCGAAGGTCCCGTCCGACCTGGCCGGCGCGGACGCCGACCTGGGCGACGCGCTGAGCGCAGCCATCGCCGGCGACCAGGAGTTCATCATCGGGATGGACAACGGCGACGTCAGCAAGATGAAGGAAGGCGGCGCCAGGATCGACGCCGCGATGCTTAACATCGCGAAGGCGCAGGTGGCGCTTGCCAACCACCTCAAGTAGGTTCGTGGCGGCGACGGTCGTCGTGATTGTCGCCGCCGCCTTCCTCGCTCACCAGTGGCGATCGGAAGCGTCGATGCAGGCCCAGGTGGCTACGCAGAAGCGAACAGTCGAGGAGCTCCAAAAGAGACTGGACGCGGGCCAGATCGACTGGTCGGCGATCGCAGCGACCGCTGAGTCATCAGTCGTCACGATCGAGGCTGGCGACTCCCTTGGTTCCGGTTGGGTCGCGCATGCCGATGCGAGCAATGCGGAGATCATCACCAACTTTCACGTCGTCGGGGAGAGGTGGTCCAGCGGCACAGCGAGCGTCCGGGTGCGCCAGGGCGACCACACATGGCCCGGCACAATCGAGCAAGTCGATCGCAGCGACGACCTGGCCGTGATCCACATCGCGCAGTACATGCACGCACTCACGTCGGCGCCTCAGCGGCCGAAGCTCGGCTCGACCGTGATGGCGGTCGGCTCACCTCTCGGGCTGGACGGCACCATTTCGATCGGGGTCGTCTCCGGATACCGCAGCCTCGGAGGCAGCAACTACCTGCAGTTCACGGCGGCCATCAGCCCTGGAAATAGCGGCGGGCCGGTGATCGACTCCAGCGGCCGCGTGGTTGCCATCGCATCGGCGAAGCTGATGTACCCGGGTGCGGAAGCCCTGTCTCTGGGAATCCCGGTGGAGGTCGCCTGCGACAGCCTGGTGGTCTGTAAAACGAGCTAAGGCTGCGGCGAGGGCATCGCGGCGCTGAACTTGCTCGTGGTGCCCGTCTCGGCATGGATGACGTGCATCACCGCGTTGATCAGCGCAAGGTGCGAGAAGGCCTGCGGGAAGTTGCCGAGGTGCCGTCCGCTGCGCGGGTCGATCTCCTCGGCGTAGAGCTGAAGCGGGCTCGCGTAGGAGAGCAGCTTCTCGCACAGCTCGCGCCCGCGGTCCAGCTCGCCGATCTCGCACAGCGCCGACACCAGCCAGAACGAACAGATGGTGAACGTGCCCTCCTCGCCCCGCAAACCGTCGTCTGTTTCTGCGGTCCGGTAGCGGAGCACCATCCCGTCAACCGTCAGCTCGTCGGCGATGGCCAGAACTGTCGCTTTGACGCGCGGGTCGTCAGGTGGCAGGAAGCGAACCAGGGGGATCAGCAAGACGGAAGCGTCCAGCGCCGTGCCTCCGTAGTGCTGCACGAAAACACCCCGTCTGTCGACCCCGTGCCGGCAGATGTCATCCTTGATCTCGTCGGCGATCGCCTGCCACTTCTTGGCGAGCGAAAGGTCACCGTGCATATCGGCAAGGCGCGCACCGCGGTCCAGAGCGACCCAGCACATGAGCTTCGACGAGGTGAAGTGCCGTGGCTCCCCGCGCACCTCCCAGATGCCTCGGTCGGGCATCCTCCAGTTCTCAATCGCGCACTCGACGGCGCGTTTGAGGATCGGCCAGACCACCTCGGGCAGGTAGTCGCGCGACTTCGTGTGGAGATAGACGGAATCCAGCACAGCGCCCCATACGTCGTGCTGTTCCTGGTTGAACGCCGCGTTGCCGACCCGCACCGGCTCCGAGCCCTCGTAACCGCTTAGGTGATCGAGGGTCTTCTCGGAGAGATCGTGCTCGCCGCCGATGCCATACATGATCTGCAAGTCCTTCTTGCCGGCCGCGACGTCGGCGATGAAGTAGAAGAAGTCGTTCGCCTCGCGCGCGAAAGCGAGCGTGTAGAGGCCCCACAGCATGAAGGTGCCGTCGCGGATCCACGTGTACCGGTAGTCCCAGTTGCGTTCGCCACCGATGGTCTCAGGCAGCGACGTGGTGGGCGCCGCCAGCAGAGCCCCCGTGGGGCTGTAGGTGAGCCCCTTCAGGGTCAGAGCGCTCCGCTGCAGGTAGCTCTGCCACGGGTGCTCGGGAAATTCGCCCCGATTGATCCACTCGCGCCAGAACTCGGCCGTGCGCTCGACCCGCTCGAACGCCTCCTCGACGGTCGCGGGCGCCGGGTGCTCAGCCCAGTATTCCTTGCCCGTGGAATGGCGCGACCGCGGCCAAACCATCGCGACGTAGGCGCGTTCGCCCTGGCGGAGCACCTTGGTGGCGTGTGCGCCCGGCCCTTCGAACCCGACCCTCAGGTCGGTGACAAGCCGGATCGGCACCTCGTCCTCGCCGCCGCTCGCGATCGCCTCGTTGTAGCCCTGGCCCGCGTACTCCCATTTCGCGCCTGTCTGCCCGTAATCGAAGACCGGCTGGCAGTCGAGGCTCAGCTCCACGCTGCCGACCACGCAGCGCGCGGTCCGCAGCAGGATGTGCTCAGCCTCGTGGTCGGACGGCGGACGCCGGTAGGTGCCTGAGCGCCGCTGGCTGTGGTACCAGGGCCCGATGCACATCGCGTCGCGGACGATCAGCCAGCCGGTGCGCGTCCGCCAGGTTGTTTCCAGGACCAGAGTTCCGGGGAGGTAGCGGCGTCCGGCCGGCACCTGCACCCCGCTCGGCCCGAACCGGAAGCTGCCCGCCGCCCGATCGAGCATGGCCGCGAAAACGCTCGGACTGTCGGGTCGCGGAAGGCACATCCACTCGACGCGGCCGCTTGGGGCGATAAGGCAATTGACCTCGCAGTCGGAAAGAAACGCGTACTCCGCGATCGGCGGGAATGGGCTGGAGACACGCGGCTCGGCGACCTGTGGCCCGATCTCGATGACCTCATGGCCGTCCCCGTTCCACCGGGGGCGCTCGGCATCAACCGGCGGCATCGCCTGGCCCAGGTCGGATTCGCGAGCTTTGCGGGCGGTCATCTCATCGCTCCCCAGCTACACAGAGGATATGCTGACGGCCCGCTTTACGCGCTCGAAAACCTCGTCCGGCCTGCCCACCCCGCTCACCCGCTTCACCGGGACTCCGTGGCGGCTGTAGTAGTCGAGCACCGCCTCAGTGAGCTTGTGGTACTCGTGCATGCGTTCCTCGATCGCCTCGCGGGTGTCGTCGGCGCGGCCCTCCACCTGCGCCCTGTGCAGGAGCCGGTCGACCAGCTCCGCTTCCGGGACGTCGAGCGCGATGACGAAGTCGACCTTGTGGCCTTCCTCCGAGAGCATGTTGTCCAGTGCCTGCGCCTGGCCCACGGTGCGAGGGAAACCGTCCAGGAGGACGCCCTCGCCGGCCTCCGCCTCGGGCAGGCGGCCGCGGACGATGTCGACGATGAGCTCATCGGGTACCAGGTCGCCGGCCGCCATGATGCGGCCGGCCTCCTTGCCGATCGGCGTTCCGCGGGCGACCTCCGAACGCAGGATGTCCCCTGTCGACAGATGTTTCAGCCGGAACGCGTTCTCGATCTTCGCGGCCTGCGTGCCCTTGCCGCTGCCAGGCGGGCCGAAGATGACCCCGATCATCCGAGGAGCTGGATCTTGCGCCGGCGGCGCCACCAGCTCTTGGCGTTTTCCGCGAGCAGCGCCGCGATCGCGGGGTCGGGACCTGACGGCTCGCCCTCCTCGCTCAGGGCCAGCCAGCGCCGCGTGATCTCGACGTAAAGGTCCGTTTCGGTCCAACCCGGGAGCTTCTCCAGGACGTGGTGCTTGCGGATCGCCTCCGCGATGGGATGGTAGACATGGTCGTACCAGCTGGCCGCCGCCTCCTGCAGCGGCACGTCACGCTTCTGCTCGAGGGACAGGAAATAGCGGTGGCCGATGATGTGCTGCATGATCTCGTCGTACCGACCAAGCCGGCTGCATTCGAGCCGAGCCTCAGGACGTGTGCGGTGCAGCTGCGTGATGTCGAGGAAGGCCGCGTACTCGGCCGCTTTCAGAAGTGCCTCGGCGTCCACGTCGGGGGCGAGGGGAGCGCGCGTCCGGACGTTGATCACCCGCGCATTGATCGTCGGGCGATCCAGGTTTCGAGCCACCGAGACGCGGTGGTGGCCGTCGATCACGTAGTAGTTGCCGTCCACCTTGTAAACGTCGATCGGCGGCAGCTCATCCCCCTCCACCATGGCCTGGTAGATGCGCGTCCAGCGCTCCCGCGTCCGACGGTTGAGCGGAAGGAAGGCAGGGTCGAAGTCGCTGGCCTTGGCGTCGGGGGCTACCGAGCCGACGATCTTGTCGACCGGGATCTCCTGCACCCCGCCAAACGCGCGACCCTCGAACCCCGCCGCGCGCAGCACGGGCTCGATCGACCGCAGGCGCTGGGCCCGGCCGGTCAGGATCGTGCGGAGCGAACGCCGAAACGCCCGCGCCCGCGCAGCATCGAAGTCCTGAATAGCGCGGATGCGCTCTACGCCCAAATCGACCGAAAGCCTAGCGCCGGCGGGTGTTAGAGAAGTGCTTGCTCGCTTTCCGCGTCGAAGAAGTGAAGGGATCGGGTGTCCAGCCCAAGCTTCACACGGTCGCCCGGTCCGACTGTCATACGCGGGTCGACTCGAGCGGTGACCTGGTCGCCGCCGACCATCCCGTACAGGAACTGGTCGGAGCCCAGCCGCTCCACGACGTCGACTTTCATCTCGAACGACGGCTGCCCGTCGACCACACGGTCGGTCACCGCCTCAGGGCGGAACCCGAGCGTGCCCTTCTGCGCAGGCACGACCTTGGGCAGCTTGAGCTCGAAGCCGGAAGCTTTCGCGGAACCGTTGGTGACGGTGGCGGGCACGAAGTTCATGGTTGGCGTGCCGATGAAGCCGGCCACGAACAGGTTGGCGGGGTGGTCGTAAATGTCGCCCGGCGTGCCGACCTGCTGCAGGATGCCCGCGTTCATGATCGCGATCCGGTCGCCCATCGTCATGGCCTCGACCTGGTCGTGGGTGACATAGATGAAGGTGGTCTGCAAGTCACGGTGCAGCTTCTGCAGCTCGACACGGGTCTGGCCGCGGAGCTTCGCGTCCAGGTTGGAGAGTGGCTCGTCGAGCAAGAACACCTTGGGGCTGCGCACGATGGCGCGGCCGAGGGCCACGCGTTGCCGCTGGCCGCCGGACAGGGCACGCGGCTTGCGGTTCAGGAAGTTGTCGAGACCGAGGATGCGCGATGCGTTACGGACGCGCTTGTCGATCTCCTGCTTCTTCATGTGCTGCATCTGCAGCGGGAACGCCATGTTGTCGTAGACCGACATGTGCGGGTAAAGCGCGTAGGACTGGAACACCATCGCGATGTCGCGGTCCTTGGCGGCAATGTTGTTCACCACGCGCTCGCCGATCATGATGCGGCCTTCGCTGATGGCCTCGAGGCCGGCGAGCATGCGAAGCGCGGTCGACTTACCGCAGCCCGAAGGACCGACGAGCACCATGAACTCCTTGTCCTTGATCTCGACGTTGAAGTCCTTGACGACGGTGAGGTCAGCGGTGTAGCGCTTGACGACGTGGTCATAAGTTACAGATGCCATCTTTTACCTATCCCTTCAACAGAGTCCACCAGGATGCTGTACGAGCATCCCTGCCCCTTAATGAACAATTCTATTTACCTCCCATTAATTCGCAAATCCAAATTTCTGACGGGTGCGGTCGAGCTCCGAACGATAAGTCTCGTGCTGAGAGGCGCCGGCGACTCCACCGACTTGCCTTTCATGCTCTGAATCAACAGGCGCGCGGCCATGCGGCCCTTCTCGACGATCGGCTGGCGCACCGTCGTGAGGGGCGGATTGGTCCACGCGGAGGCGGGCACGTCATCGAACCCCACCACCGAAAGATCGTCCGGCACCAGGAGCCCGCTGGCCTGTGCCGCCGTGACCACGCCTATTGCGGCCATATCGCTCATCGCCAGGACGCCTGTCGGCCGGTGCTTTCCTTTGGGCAGCGAGTCAAAGGCGCGTGCTCCGGCGGCGACTGAGATGCCTGCAATGACCGAGTGCGGCGCGGGCACACCGGCCTCCGTGATCGCCGCCCGGTAGCCGGCCAGGCGCCTGACGGCCGTGGGCGTGCTGTGCACCTGCGAACGCGCGGGTGGCAGAACCAGGATGGCCAGCTGCCGGTGGCCGAGCTCCAGCAGGTGGCCGGCCGCCGCCCTGGCTCCGCCTGCGTCGTCCACATTGACGGCCGGATGGGCAGGCGAACCCTCGGAGTCGATCAGCACCGTCGGGATGCCGATCCGGTCCAGGACTGCAAGCGCGCTGTCATCAGGGCTGAGCCCAAGGCTGATGAAGCCGTCGACGGACGCCTGGCGGATGGCGCCTTCGAGAGACCCGTTCAAGGGCGGCACCAGAAGCAGTGTCAGGTCGTGCTCTTCACAGAGCTCGCCCAGGCCCTGGATGAGCTCGCCCAGGAACGGGTTGGCAAAGACGGTGGACAGCCGCTGCGGGATCAGGACTCCGATCGTCCCGCTCCGGCGCATCGACAGCGCTCGAGCGGCCGGATGCGGCGTGTAGCCAAGATCCTGGGCTACCCCCAGGACGCGTTCGAGGGTGGCCTGACCCAAGCGCTCGGGGCTGTTGAAAGCGAAGGACACGGCGGTTTTGGAGACGCCGGCCGCGCTCGCCACCTCAGCGATGGTGACCCGGGACACCCAACCAGGCTCCAGATCTCATAAAAGCCGCCTCCCCAGGCGATAAACCGATTTACTAAAACGGTTTACAGGCGATCCTATGGCCTACCGAACGAGCTGTCAAGAAGGATTTTTTGTCGGCGCCGGAGGAGGCACCTCTTCCCCGCCAGGCGATGGTGTGCCGCCGTCAGCCGCCAGTATCTCACCAGTGAGCGGATCGAGCCTGACCCGCAGCTCTCCGACGAGGAGCCTGGCGAGCCAGCTGTCGATGCTCTGCGATGGGTTTCCGTTCGCGCCGTCACCGACCTTGGACGGCTTACTTGGTTTCACCAGGCTGCCCTCCCAGGCGTTAGTGCGCGCGGACTATACCACTCTTAACCGCGCTTGGCCGTCTGCGTGATTGGCTTAACGAGGGCGGGGTCGATCTTGGGTTCCCGGGCGAAGGTCAAGAGCCCGTTTTGCTCCTGCTCGACATCGGTCAGCTGCGTGTAGCAGAAGCCGACGACCGGCCCTGGCTGCATGAGGCCCTCGACGAGCCCGCGGTAGACGTCCAGAAACTCGGCGCCGCCGCCCACCTGGGCGTAGCCCCATCCGTCCGAACTGGATAGCTTCAGTCCGCCGAACTCGGTGATCAGCAGCGGCTCGCCCCGATACGCATAGCCCGGGTCGTAGGGCGCATGGCCGTTGGAACTGTCGCCGAGAGCCCCATCGAGACTCCGGTAGCGACTCGCGAAGTCGGCCGGTCCCGAGTAGTCGTGCAGGTCGCAGAGATCCGTGATGGCGTGCTCCCATCCGTCGTTGGAAACCACGGGCCTCGTGGGGTCGAGCTCGTGGGTCAGGTTGTACAGCCGGACGAGAAAGCTCGACCGGACCGAGGCTTCTACGTGTTCGAGACCAAAGCTCTCGTTGGCGGGCACCCAGGCGACGACCGACGGATGATCTCGATCGCGGCGGACCACGTCGGCCCACTCCGCCGCCAACCTTCGTTCGGCCTCGGCGGTGCGTTCCTGAAAGCTCGGCATCTCATCCCAGACCAGAAACCCAAGCCGATCCGCCCAGTAGAGCCACCTCGGGTCTTCGACCTTCTGGTGCTTCCGGGCGCCATTGAAGCCGAGCCCCTTGGCCGCCTCGATGTCAACCCGCAGCGCCTGGTCGCTGGGCGCCGTCAGCAGGCCGCCCGGAAAGTAGCCCTGGTCGAGCACCAGACGCTCCACGAACGGTTCGCCGTTCAACCAGACGCGGCCGTTATGCGTGCCCACGCTGCGCAACCCGAAATAGGTGAGCACCCGGTCGAGGACCCTGCCGCTGCCGTTTCCGTCGAGCAGCGTCGCTTCGACCTCGTAAAGCGTCGGTGAGTCAGGGTGCCAGGGCGCGACCGTGTCCAGCTCGATGCGACCTCGTCCGGCCACGGCCGCCGCGCGACCGACATCGTCGCCGTCGAGCCTGATGACCACGTCGGCCTCGCCTTCGCCGTGGAGCTCGAAGTCGACGGTCCCGGCCTCGAGGTTCGGGATGAGGCGCAGCCCGCGGATATGTCGCGCCGGCAGCGGCTCGAGCCATACCGTTTGCCAGATGCCCGTCGTCGGCGTGTAGAAGATCCCTTCAGGTTGTTCGCCCCAGAACTGCTTGCCGCGGGGGATGGTCTTGTCCGTCAGCGGGTCCTCGGCGCGCACGACGAGAACGTTGTCGCGGCCTCGAAGGCTGGCGGTGACGTCGGCGCTGAACGGCGTGTGCCCGCCCTCGTGACGCGCGACCTCGACGTCATTCAGCCAAACCGTGGCGCGATAGTCGACCGCCCCGCAATGCAGGATCAGGCGCTCACCCGGCGGCGCATCGAACCGGCGCCGGTACCAAACAGTGTCGCCCGGCGCCTCGCCGATCCCTGAAAGCTCAGACTGCGGGCAGAACGGAACGACGATGCGGCGATCGAAAACCGGACGCTCCCCCGCGCCAAACTCCCACTCGCCGTTCAGGTTGATCCAGTTCGGCCGCGTCAATCGAGGCCGGGGATACTCCGGTCTGGGCTCCATCGTGGCCAGCCCTCCTCCTCGCTAGGCGAACGTTCGCTTGCTCGCGCATAATAACCGCGACGTGACGCTGAGCAAACCGGCGAGGCGCGTCTCGGTCAAGGATGTGGCCGCTCAGGTCGGCGTCAGCTTTCAGACCACGAGCAAGGTCCTGAACGGCGGCGGCACCGTCTCCGAGGTGACCCGGGCAAGAATCCTGCAGGTCGCCAGCGATCTCGGCTACGTGCCGAACCTCCAGGCGCGCAGCCTGGTGATGCAGAGGACGCGGACGGTCGGGCTCGTCGCCGGTGACTTCAGCGACCCCAACCTGAGCCGGTTCAACCTGGGCGCCGAGCAGGAGGCACGGCGCCAGGGTTACGGCGTCCTCATCGCCGGTATCGAGCCACAGGGCTCCGGCACCGAGTACGCGCTCCCGGCCCTGATGGAGAGACGGGTCGACGGCATCCTTCTGGCCGCGCCGCAGATGGAGGACGACCACGCGCTCGCGCACGTCCTCGACAAATCCCTGCCCGTCGTGAGCCTCTATCCCGTCCCTGGGGGAGGAATCGCCACCGTGGGCTCGGATCAAGAGCTGGCCGGACTCCTGGCTACGAAGCACCTTGTGGCCAGGGGACACAAGGTGATCGCAATGGTCATCGGGATCCGTGCGCGTCGGGTTACGGAGGACAGGCTCCGCGGCTACCGCCGGGCGCTCGCAGAAGCCAGGCTGCGGTTGGATGAGCGGCTCGTGGCGGAAGGCGGCGGCGACCTCATGCTGGCGGGCGTCGCCGCCATGGACCTTCTTCGGCGCGTGCCCGAGGTGACGGCGATCTTCGCCCAGAACGACAACATGGCCATCGGGGTCCTGAACGCGCTGCGGGACGGTGGGAAGCGAGTTCCCCAGGACTGCGCGGTGGTCGGCTGCGACGACATCGACATGGCGGCGTTCACCGTGCCTCCGCTGACGACGGTCCGCGTGCCGTTCTACGAGGCGGGCGCGCAGGGGATGCGACTGCTCATCGAGATGATCACGGCGGGTTCCGTCGCGCAGCGCAATGTGCTCCTCCCTGTGCAGCTCGTGACACGCGCAACGACCTAGACGTTTTCGTCTAACCCGGATGAAATCCGGCCGTGCTCCCGCATCATTGTGCGACGTGAATTCCGTGCGGATGGTGCAGGTCGGCCTCGGCCCGCACGGCCGCAACTGGGCTCGCCAGGTGCTTCCAAACGTCCACGAGATCGACGTCGTCGCTTACGTCGACACCGACCCCTACGCGCTGGACGCGCTGCAGAAGGATGCCGGCGTGCCGGCCGACCGGTGCTTCGAGTCGCTCAAGGAAGCGATCGCGGCAACCGAGCCGGAGGCGATGCTCAACACCACCGCCTTGTCGGCGCATGTAGCGGTAATTCGCGCCGGTTTTGAGGCTGGGCTCCACGTCCTCGTCGAGAAGCCGTTCGCCCCGAGCCTCGCCATTGCGCGGCAGCTGGTGGACGCGGCGGCCGCCAGAAACCTCGTCCTGATGGTGAGCCAGAACTACCGCTTCTTCCCCGCTCCGCGCGCCATCGCCGAGCTGGTCCGCGAGCAGGCTCTCGGCCAGCTCCATCAGGTGTCGATCGATTTCCGTCGCTTCTCGACCGCCGGCCCAAACGGTCGCGGCCGCCATCACCTCGAGGAGCAGCCACTTCTCGTCGACATGTCGATTCACCATTTCGACCTGATGCGGCTCATCCTCGACCGAGAGCCGGAACGGATCTACTGCGAAGCCTGGAACCCGGAATGGACATCGTTTACCGGCCCCTCGATCGCGCTGGCCACGATCGTTTTCGACGGTGTCGTCGTGAGCTACCGCGGGAGCTGGGTCAGCGCCGGCCCGGTCACGCCGTGGGCCGGCGAGTGGACCATGGAGTTCGAGCGTGGAGAGATCGTGTGGACCAGCGCGGCTGACAGCGACGTCACGCAGGACAGGGTCGAGATCCGACCGCGTAACGGCGAGCCGCGCGCGGTGGCGCTACCTCCGGTTCTGCGGACCGGCACGTCGGGCACGTTGACCGAGTTCGCTCACGCGATCAGGTCCGGGCGCGAGCCGGAGACATCAGGTCGCAACAATCTCGGGACGATCGCCTTGATGGAGGCGGCTGTGGAATCGGCTACGCTGCGAGAGCCTGTGGCGATCTACACAACCGGGAGAGCGACCGGCGCAGCAGCCGCAAGTTGATGGCGGGCCGCCGCCAACTTCGGATCACCATCTGGAACGAGCATGTCCACGAGCTGCGCGATGATTCGGTCAAACGGATCTACCCGGACGGCATGCACCGTCCGATCGCCGATGGGATCAGGCGAGAGCTCGGCGCCGACGTAACGATCGGGGTCGCGACCCTCGACGAGCCTGAGCACGGGCTCACCGAAGAAGTACTCGCACAGACCGACGTGCTCACATGGTGGGGGCACGCCGCGCACGACAAGGTCGATGATGCAATCGTCGAGCGCGTGCATCGACGAGTGCTCGACGGCATGGGAATCGTCGTACTGCACTCGGGCCATCACTCCAAGATCTTCAGACGCCTGATGGGGACGAGCTGCAACCTGCGCTGGCGGTCGGATCCCGGAGGCGAGCGCGAGGTGGTCTGGACGCTGAACCCGGCTCACCCGATCGCTGCCGGCCTGCCGCAGCCCATCGTCATCCCGCACCAGGAGATGTACGGGGAGTTCTTCGACGTCCCCCCGCCGGACGAGCTGGTGTTCGTCAGCTCGTACGAGGGCGGTGAGGTCTTTCGCAGCGGCTGCTGCTTCCAACGGGGCGCAGGACGGATCTTTTACTTCGGCCCCGGCGACCAGGAATTCCCGGTCTACCACCAGCCCGAGGTTCAGCGTGTCATCGCCAACGGCGTGGCCTGGTGCGCCGGCGCTGCGCCGTCCAACAACGAGTCCGTGAAAACAGGCGGCAACGCGCCGCGCGGCTGGTATCTCCCTACCACGGTCACCTGAGGCGGGTCGCGAGCCAGAAGGCGGCCGACATGCCGGCGCCGACCGCCGCCAGCACCGCGGGGACCCAGGCGACACCGAACCCGGCGACCACCAAGCCGATTGCACCCGGGCCCGCGATGCCGCCGACCGAGGCGGCAGGAAAGAGCCAGGACGTCGCCCGCGAGTCGCCAGGCCTCAGCTTCGCCAGCCACACGATCCCGGTCGGAAAGATCGGAGCGAGCGCGAGTCCGGCCGCGATGTAAGCCCATGGCGCCAGCGGAGCGATGAATGTCGCGAGCAAGGCAGCCGTGGCCAGCGCCGCTCCCGTGATCACGATCACGTGCTCTGGCACGTGCGCGGGCATCAGCGTCATGAGCAAGCGACCCGTGACGATCGCAAGAAAGAAGCCCGAAGTCGCTGCTGCCGCGTCCTGCGAGCGCAGGCCGGCAGATTCGAGGTGAGACGGCATCCAACCTCCGGTGCCGGTCTCAAGGCCGACGTACAGCGTGAAGGCGACGATGAAGACGATGACAAGCAGACCCGGGCGGCCGGAGGAGCCTGACCCGACGGGGAGCCGCCCGACGATGCCGGCCGTTCCGAGGCTCAACGCCAGCGCGACCGCCGCCGCGGCCAGGAATAGAAGCGAGAAGTGGTCGCGCGCGAAGGCCGCGACCAGGACCGGCCCAGCGACGGCGCCGGCTGAGTACGCGCTGTTGAGCCCGCTCAGGAGCGCCGCTCTGCGGCGGCCCTCGCTGTAGGCGACAAGCTGGTTCAGTCCGAGCACGAGAGCGCCGAAGCCCAGCCCGACCACGAAGATCGCCGCCAGGAAGAAAGGCCAGATGAACGCCACGGCGACGGCGGCGCAGCCCAGGGCGCCGATTCCGCAGGCAACCATCACGGTGACTCGTGCCGGCAGTCGCTCCATCGACCGCATCGCGATCAGCACGCCGAGCAGCCCGCCGCCGAAGTGGACGCTGATCGTCGCACCCGCCACTGGAAGGCTCACACCGAATCGCCGCGTCAGGTGCTCGAGGAGGGGCCCGTAAGCCGAGACGACCAGGCCCATCAGCAGGAACGTGAGCCCGATTGCGATGACCGCCGTCCTCGAAAGGACAACGCGGTCCGGCCGCACGCTAGCTTCGATGCGGCTGACCCTGCATCGCCTGGCGGTACCGCGGCGATTGCACGGGCCCGTCCAGCACCGGATCGCTGGTTTGGCGCATCCAGTCCCACAGCGCAGCGCTCAGGTCAGCTTCCACATCGCGCACCGACTCGCTGCCGGCCAGGTTGCGCTGTTCGAGGGGATCAGCCTCGAGGTCGTAGAGCTCGACCATGCTTGGGCGATCTGTCGAGTAGCGCGCGGGGTTGGCGCGAAAGACCGCGCCCACCTGGATGTCCGCAGGGACCTCGACCGCGAAAGCCGTCTCGAAGTTGCGGATGAACTTGTGCCGGTGCGTGCGGATGCAGCGCATCGGGTCGTAGTAGCTGTGAAAGGTCTTCTCGGCGAAGATCGCCTCCCGCCCCCGCTCGAACAGGGATCGGCCCTGAATGCCGGCTGGAATCGTGATGCCGCACGACTCGAGAAGCGTGGGCAGAACGTCGATGTTGCTCACCAACTCGGAGTTTGAGACGCCGCGCCCGATGCCCCCGTCGGGCCACCGCACGATGAGAGCGACCTCCAGGCCCGGGTCGTAGAGCGTGCACTTCGCGCGCGGCATGGCGAGGCCGTGGTCGGTGGTGAACACAACCAGCGCATTCGCGGCACGCCCGGTTCTCTCCAGCGCGGCCAGGACGCGTCCAACTGAGCCGTCCATGGCTGTGATGGTCTGCTCGACGGCCGTCATCTCGTCGATCGCCTCGGGGCCGTCCGGCAGGTAGCCGGGGATCACAAGGCCGGCGGGAGGTTCGCCCGCAGCCGGATACGGGCGATGGGTCTCGTCGAAGTTGATCTCGATGTACATGCGACGGTCGCCCGGCTGTGCGGCGATCACCTCCTCGATCGCGTCGGCGGGATGGATCCTGTGGAACCCAAGTCGGTCCGGGTGGTGCGTTACGTGCTGGCCTCCGAACAGGTGGGTCTCGAACCCGGCGCTCGCGAGGACCGCCGCCGTATGCGTCGCGGTCAGCTCCCAGTCGAAACCGCGATGCGCGAGCCCCATGACCCCGTTGTTGTGGGGGTAGAGACCGGTCGCGAGACTGGCCCGGCTCGGGCTGCACTGTGGCGCGGTCGCGAAAGCCATGTCGAATCGCACTCCGTCCGCGGCGAGCGCGTCCAGATTCGGACTGACGACGCTCGCCACGCCGTAGCAGTGGAGATGGCGGCCGATATCGTGCGTGGTCATCACGACCACGTCGAATGCTTGGGTCGTTACGCCGTCAGCCCTTGACCGATCCGCTCGTGATGCCGCGGACGAAGTAGCGCTGCAGGAAGATGAACACGGCGAGAGGCAGCGACATCTGAAGGACCGCCGCGGCGGTCAGGAACTGCCAGCCTCCGCCCAGCGACGTCACCAGCTGGGTGATGACGACCGTGAACGGACGGTTCGGGCTGCTCCCCAGGAAGGTCAGCGAGACCAGAAGGTCGTTCCACACCCCGAGGAAAACGAAGATGGTCAGCGACGCGATCGCCGGCACGGTCATCGGGACTGCGATCCGCAAGAAGCGGACGGCATGGCCGGCGCCGTCCATCTCGGCCGACTCAAAGATCTCCCGCGGCAGACCGCCCAGGTAGTTGCGCAGGAGGAAGACCTCGAACGGCAGGCCGTAGCCCGAGTGGGCGAGCCAGACGGCGATGAACGTACCCGCGAGACCCGTGGCTTTGAAGATTTGAAGCACCGGGATCAGCGTCATCTGGATCGGAACCACCATCAGGCCCACGATCACGATGAAGAAGAGGTCCTTGCCGGGGAACTTCATCCAGGCGAAGGCGTAGGCGCCCATCGTGGCGATCGCGAGCTGGATCACCGTCGCGGGAACCGTGATCAGCACGCTGTTGAAAATCGATGTCGTCACGTTCTCCGTGTTGAGCACCTGCTGGTAGCTGCCCAGGGAAAAACCGTGGGGTGGAAACAGCGCGCTCCACCATCCGGCGCTGCCCATGTCCTGCACGTTGCGGAACGAGTTGACGATCAGCCCGATCGTCGGGACGATCCAGATTGCGATGAAGATGATGATCACGAGGTGAAGCGGCAGTCGCTGCAGCTGGTGGCCCCACCGGTCCAGTACCCCTACAGCTGCGCCGGCCCCGGCCGTCTCCCGGCGGGTCGTGGCCTCGGCCTGGCTCATCGTGTCTCCTCCTGTTGCTGGAACCGACGGATGTTGACCACGAGCAGCGGCACGATGGCCAGAAAGAGGACGACTCCAACAGCGGCCGCGCGCGCATAGTGCGACGTCGCCAGCTGCCGGAACATGTTGGTCGCGATGACATCCGTGTCATAGGCGCCGCTGGTAAGCACGTAAACGATGTCGAATGTCTTGAGGGCGTTGATGATCATGGTGGTGCCCACGACCGTGATCGTCGGCCACAAAAGCGGCGTGACGATCAGCTGCACGATCCGAAACTCATTGGCTCCATCGATTCGGGCTGCCTCGAGGACCTCGGTGCTGATCGACTTCAGGCTGGCCGAGATGATCACCATGCAAAAGCCAGTGATGCTCCAGATGCCCACGAAGATCAGGGCCGGGTTGTTGGTGGTCGAGTTCACCAGCCATGCAACCGGCTGTCCCCCGAATGCGCCGATCGCGGCATTGAGCGTGCCGGTCTGCACGCTGCCCGGCGGCTGGTAGTCGAACATGAATTTCCAGATGATCGACGCGGCGACCGCGCTGATCGGCACGGGTAGGAAGATGGCGATCTTCGCCACCTGCTCGTAGCGCACGCGGTCGAGGAGGATCGCGATGATCAAACCCAGGCCTACGGCGAAGAAGGTGTAGAAGATCAGCCACAGCAAGCTGTTTCGAAGAGACGTCAAGGTATCTGGGAACGTGAAGAAATAGACGTAGTTGTTGAAGCCGACCCAGTCGGTGTCGGCGTTGTTGCGGAAGCTCAGAAAGACCGTGCGAAGCAGCGGGTAGACCATGAAGATCGTGGCAAAGCCGATCGCCGGCAGAGCCCAGAAGTAAGGTCGGATCCAGGTCTGGATGGTATCGGGTAGGCGCTCGATGACGCGCTCACCGAGGACGATGTAGCCAAGCAGGACCAGCGGAACACCGATGACCGCAACAACTGCCGTGATGACCTGATCCACCCCGTCTACCTCCTTCTGAGGGTGCCTGGGACCGGGGCGGGATGCGCCCGCCCCGGCCGATCAAAGACGATCCTGGTCGCTAACTGGTCTTGTACGCGGCGGCTTGTACCTGGTCGAGCTTTGCCAGCTCGGAATCGAGGCTTGACGGATTCTTGGTGACGTTGAGCAGGGATTTCCAGAACGCAGCCTGCATGTCCGAGGGCATGAAGTCCCCGGCGGTCACGAGCAAGTTCTTGGCGCTGTTGGCGACCTCGGCCGCGCGATTGAACACCGGGTCGTTGTACTTGATGGTCTTGATGGCGGTCAGCGTGCCCCCGGCGTCCGCCCAGATCTGCTGCGCGGGGGACGTCGCCATGTATTGCATCAGCTTGCGCGCCGCGGGCGTGTCGTTGTACATCGCGAACTGGTCGTAGAAGCCGTTGACGTTGCCGTCGTACTGCGAGGCGACGCTCGGGTGTCCGAAGAAGTCGAAGTCGACGCCGGCCTTGAGGTTTGGATAGTCCTCGAGGAAGAAGCTCGGGATGAAGGTCGCCTGCTCCAGGAACAGGCATCCCGGCTTGGCCGCGAACAGCGGCTTGCCGGCCCTCTGGAACGCGGTCGACAGAACAGTGTTGGGTCCGCCGTACACGTTCTGGGCGGAGACTTCCTTCAGGTAGGTCTGGTACCCGAGCTTGATCTGGGGCGAGCTGAACTTCACCTTGCCCTGGATCCAGTCGGTGTAGACCTTGTCGCCAGACTGCCGCATGATGATGTTGTCGATCTGGTCGCTCGCGGGCCAGCCGGACGCGCCGCCTGATTCGAGTCCGACGCAGAAGAGCTTGTCAGCTCCGTACTGCGAAGGATTGATCGCGAGGAGCTCGTCGAACGTCTTCGGCGCGGTGCCGGTGAAGACCTTCTTGTTGTACCAGAACAAACCCTTGACCTGAGTCTTGACCATCAGCTCGTAGTGCTTGCCGCCCACGATGCCGATATACAGGTTGTCGCCACCGCCAGACGGCACGGTGGTCAGCGCGGGGTACGTGTTCGTGATGTAGTCGTTGAAGGACGAACCGAGGGCCGTCTCGACCGGCTTCATGGTGCCTTTGGTGGCCCAGTCCTTGACCTTGTCAACCGTGGGGCCTGGAGCGATGTCGGGAAGGCTGGTGCCTGCGTCCACGTTGATGGACAGCTGGTTCGCGTCTCGAACCGTCGTCAGGTGAACCGTGATCCCGGTTTGGTCGTGAAAGGGCTTCAAGACCTTCTGGAACGCGGCAAGCTCGTTGCCGCCCCACGCGGTCCAGACCGTGACGTCGGTCGAGGAAGCCGTCTGGTTGTTGGTACCACCGCCGGACGAGCAGGCGATCAGGAGCAAGACCCCGAGACCTCCCGCAATCGCCCGCGAACTAAGCTTCGCCAAGACGTCGGTCATTAGTGCACTCCTCCCCAAATTCATCCCCTGCCGGGGCGTCAGCTTCGACCCCTGCCGGGGCTCATGTGACCCGGTGGCGCGCGCCAAGACGAACGTTCGCCTAGGCGACGATCGGGAATGGTAGTGGCACCCCGGCACCTTGTCAATCTTGGTGTTCGAGGAGGTTCTAAACTCGGCCGGATGAGGGACACGCTGCAGTTTCCAGACGGCTTCCTTTTCGGCGCGTCGATCTCCGCCTACCAGACGGAGGGAGGCAACAGCAACAGCGACTGGTGGTGGTGGGAGCACATCGAATCCACTCCGTCCCGCGAGCCGTCAGGCGATGCGTGCGACTTCTATCACCGCTACCGCGAGGACATCGCGATGCTCGCGGGCTTTGGGCTCAACTCGTTCCGGTTCGGCATCGAATGGGCCCGCATCGAGCCGGCCCCGGGCGAGTTCTCCCGTGCCGAGCTTGCGCACTACCGGCGCGTACTGGACGCTTGCCACGAGCACGGTGTGGCCCCGATCGTCACCTTTCACCACTTCACCGTGCCGAGGTGGCTGAACGATCTGGGCGGAATCGCGCACGAGGGGTTCCCCGCCCTTTTCGAGCGCTACTGCGACCGGGTCGCGCAGGCGCTTGGCGACCGCATCGCCTATGCGTGCACGCTCAACGAGCCGCAAGGCCTGGGCTCGAGCGGCTGGTTGCTCGGGATCAACCCACCAGGTCACACCGACGACCGCGACGGCGCGCAGCGGGCGGTCGACAACCTGCTCGAGGCGCACCGCCTCGGCGCGGCTGCCATCCGGGCCCGGGCGGGCATTCCCACGGGCGTGACGCTGGCGATGCCGGATCTCCAGTACGAGGACGGAGCTCAACCTGGCGCGAGCTCGCTCGAGGTCGAGTCGCGCGTCAGCGACTGGTTCCTGGAGATGGCGCGCCAGGATGACTTCATCGGGGTGCAGACCTACACGCGCTTTCGGTACGGCCCCGAGGGAGCGCGCAGCCCCGGCCATGACTGGAGCGACATCACCCGCGAGATGTCGGAGACGGACCAGACGACGCAGATGGGTTACGAGTACTACCCGCAGGCCCTGGGCGGAGCCATCCGGCGGGCCCACCGAAGCTGTCCGGGCGTCCCGATCCTGGTCACCGAAAATGGGATCGCGACCGGTAACGACGACAAGCGGACGGCCTACATTCACGCGGCCCTTCGCGAGGTCGTGGCGTGCCTCGGTGAGGGGATCGACGTGCGTGGCTACCTCTACTGGTCGCTGCTCGACAACTTCGAGTGGGCCTTCGGATACGCGCCGACATTTGGCCTGGTCGCCGTGGACCGGCAGACGTTCGCTCGCCATCCGCGACCCAGCGCGTCATGGCTGGGCGGGGTGGCGAGGGCGGGCCTCCTCCCCATTCCTACTGGGGTCCCCACGCCCTAGGCGTGGGGTGGTCGAACGCCGGAGGAGCCAACGGCCGGGCGCAATCCGTGTGATGATCGGCTGACAAAGTGATTCGCCCGCCGGTCGAAGCCAACTCGGGGCTTGCCGCGGTCCTCCGCGGTGTGATCGCCGACTTTCAGCACGCGTCCGGGGCGGAGATCGTGTCGATCTTCCTTTATGAAGAGTCGACTCACAGCTACTACGCGCCCTTCGCCACGGGACAGCCGCAGGAGAGCCTGCTCGACTCGCTGACCGACATGCACGAGCAATTGACGCGATATCTGGCCGACGAGTCGCAGGGCAAGGTACCCGACGACCTGGCGGTGCACCAGTACGGCTCGACGGTTTGGCTCACCGTGACGCGCCAGCACCTCGTGGCTCGCAACGCGCCGGCCGAGATCGATTCGACGTTCATCCGCCGGTACCAGGTCCAGTCGACCATCGGCTTGCCCCTCCTGTCCGGCGACCGGCTCCTCGGCCTGATCTACCTGAACTACCGCAACAAGGAGCGCGCCCCGGATGACAGCCGGCTCAAGGAGCTGGAGCGACGGGCCGGCACCGCCGCAGGGCTCGTCCAGGCCGCGCTGGAGGGAGCCGAACGGGCCGCGCTGGATGGCCTGTCGCGCCTCACCTCGCTGCTCACAACTCCGGTCGGAGACGCGAGGACGAATGCCAAAGAGCTCCGCCGGCTGCTCTCGATCGCGCTCGCCGACCTTCTCATGGCAAGCAACCTGGACGGCGCGGCGATCTACCAGTTCGGCCACCAACGTTCACACCTCGAGCTCGTCACCGCGCATCTGCGGGTGGCGGCACCCACGCAAATCGAGCGCAGCGATCCATCCACACCGTGGGACGCAGTGCTCAAGAAAACCCTGGGCGACGCGACCGCAGAGGCCGACCTGCACCCGGTCGCGGCGTACGCGCTGGGCCAGCCCGACGACCCGCACGGCTACCTGGTGCTGCTCAGCCGCGACCGCCTCGCCACCGTCCGGCGCGCGCCGTCTACCGACGAGATGTTGAAGGCGGGCGCCCAGCTGATCGGAGGCGCGCTCGCCTCGCAGCGCCTGATCGCCGAGCTGGAGAACAGCAACCGCCTGCTCAGCGCGCTCGGCGACATGACCACCGCGATGCTGAAGCCCGGTGCCAGCCGGCACCAGGTCATCGATGCCGTGGCCGGTCATCTGACGGATTCCGAGGTTCCGGAATTCGACTTCAACTTCGCCACGGTGTATCTGCTCGAGGAACGCGAGGACCCGATCGAGGCGATGAGCGTGCGGATGGCGGCCGGCGCGGCGACCGCGGCGGCAATCGACTCCACCGAGACCTCGCGGGCAGGATCGCGCGGGGCGCACGCACGGGTGCCGCGTTGGGCTCTGGATGAGGACCGCGAGCTCGCCCAGGACGACGTGCTCGTGTACGTCGCCCGCACCTGGCAGCCGGTCATCGTCGGGCCGATGCCATCGACCGATCACTCAGATGTGGTCTCGGGTGGGATCCCGGTCCAGTCGACGTGGATCGAGGTCCCCGTCGTCTACAGCAACGGCATGGTGCTCGGCAAGGTGCTCGCGTGTCTTGTCGGCGAGAGGGAGCAAGGATATGCCGCGGACAACGCGCCGTTCACGCTGGCCGGCGAGGTGTTCGAACGCGGGGGCCACAAGGATCTGGTCCGGATCTTCGTGCCGTTTGGCAGCGATCAATCGCGGCGAGCGACCGGGGTCCTCGAAGTCGGCTATCACCGTTCCGACCAGCGCCGACCCGACTGGGGGCAGGTCGAGGCCCTGCGCGCTGCAGCAGGTCAGCTCGCGGTCGCGGTCGAAACCGCGCGCCTGTACGAAGAGGCGCAGCGCCACGCCGAGCAGCTGGAGCTGGTGGCCGATGTCAGCAAGGCGATCGCAAGCTCCATCGACCTCGACCAGACGCTGACCCTCGTCGCCCAGAACCTGGTGCGGCTCGTCGACGCGTCCCTGTGCCAGATCGCGCTGTACGAAGAGGATCGCGAGGGTTGGTACGGGGCGGCGGCGTCCGACATGCAGGACCTCTGGCGCCGCCAACACGGCGAGCGGTCGGGCGCGTCCTTTCTGTTTGACGTGATGAACCGAGAGCAGCCGGTCGTGATCGACGACACGTCCGCCAACTCCCAGGTCGACCCAGCGTACGTCCGGACATTTGGCGTCAGGTCGCTTATGGCGCTTCCCCTGATGGCGGACGAGCAGGCCATCGGCGCAGCGATCCTGGCCGAGCGAAATCGCAACCGGACATTCACGCCGGACGAGGTTCAGCGCGCTCAGTCACTGGCTGTGCAGGCCGCGGTGGCGATCAAGAACGCGCGCCTCCATGCGCTCGCCGAAGAGGAACGTCACCTGCAGAAAGACTTCGTGCTCATCGGTTTCGGCCAGTGGGGGCAGAAGGCGTACCAACACCTCCTCACGCTCAAGCAGTTCTTCAACTTCCGGACCCACGTGGTGGAGCAGGATTCACCGGGCGCGCGCGATCGGCTTGGCGTGAAGGAAGAGGAGGTGCGCACGCACGGTGACGCCTTCTACTGGGACAGCCACGGTTCGCCTGCGCGCGACCAGCTCGAACGCGAGCTGGAATCGAGCTCCTACGTCATCACCTACATCGCGACGCCGGCGGCGACCCACCTTCCGACGCTCGCTCGCTACTACGACCTCAGCGACGTCGTGCTGATCGAAAAACCTCTGGGCGCCCCACCCGACGAGTACCGCAATTTCCTTGACACGGCTCCCGGCGGGGTTGAGATTGTGGCCGCCGACCACTACTACTTCAAGCTCGAGGTGCGGCTGCTCGGAATGCTGCTGACGGAGGAGCGAACGCTGCGCAACTTCCTCGACAGCGTGGAGGAGATCCGGATCGAGATCCTCGAAGAGCAGCCGCTGACGGGCGCGGCCGCGGATATCGGCGTGATCGCCGACCTCATCCCCCACGCCTTCGCGATCATCTCGCTGGTCACTCCGATCGACCGGATCAAGCTCGACGCGGAGTCGCCTCTCCTGATCGGCCGTCACGAAGGGCTGACCGGGCAGCGCGAGAGCTACGCGCGGATGAACGCGACCTTCGAGTACCAGGGTCGCAACGTGCGGCTCGTGATCGACGTCGGCAAAGGGGCGGAAAACGCGAAGTGGATCAAGCTCAGCGGCGAGAAGCGCTCAGCTGGACGCAGCCCCAGCTACAAGTTCGATTTCGGGAAGGGCGAGGCGATCGACGGAACGCAGGCGACCGTTCGCGCCGCCGTGCGGCGCATCCGCGAGCCTGGTGTGCCCGACAACGCACACCTCAACATGCTCCGGCACGTGATCGAGAAACGCCATCCCGCGGTGGGCATTCTCTCGATCCGCGAGGCGATCCGCGCCAACCAGCGCGTGCGCGACCTCGAGGCAATCGCAGTCGAGCTGCTTTCGCGCAATGAGTGGACCAGCTACGCGCTCGGCTCCCGCCCGGCGTTTGAAGCCGGCGCCGCGACTTCAGCTGTAGGGAGCGCGAACTAGCCTCCCATACGGCACACTACCGCCCCGATGATTTCTACGGGGCAGCTCGTCTCCGAGCGCGTGATGCTGAAGAACGATCAGTTCTTCGCGGTGTCGGCGCGGGATGGGTCGATGAGGCCGGGCGAGTTCGGCGGCGATGGCCTGTGGTCGGGCGACACGCGAATTCTGTCGACGTTTCAAGTTCTCGTCGACGGTGTTCGGCCTCACCCGGTGGCCGTCCGGGCGGACGACGCCTCTGCATCCTTCGAGCTGAACGCAGGGGCCGTGCACGTGACTCGCCTGCGGTTTGTGGACGCAGGCCTGCACGAAAGGATCACGGTCGCCAACCGCGGCTCGACGAGAGTCGACGCTGTGCTCGAGCTGGATGTGGCGTCCGACTTCGCCGCCATGCTCGCGATTCGCGGCGCGGCGCCCGGGCTGGGAGCTCCAGTTCCCGCACCGGCCGTCAAGACCGTCGACGGAGTGCGCTTCTCGCGTGACGGCCGCTCGACGCGGGTTGTCACTTTTCCCGAGGGCCTGCAGCACCAGCTGCGGCTCGCGCCGGGCCAGGAATTCGTCCTGACAGTTGACGTGGTGCCTGACGCAGACGCAGCCGCTGTCGATTTCGACACCGGCCTTGGTGCCGTCCGAGACGCATACCCGCGCTGGGCGGCCGATTGCATGTCGGTACGCACCGACAACCCGGTCCTCAATGATTTGCTGGAGCAGGCAATCGCGGACGTCCGCATGCTGTCCAACACCTACGACACGGGCATCTATCCGACAGCCGGGCTGCCGTGGTTCGCGGTGCCGTTCGGCCGCGACACGCTGATCAGCTCGATCCAGCTCCTCCACGTCAACCCCGAGCTCGCGCGCGGCGTCCTGCGGTACCTCGCCAAGCACCAGGGCAGGCGCGTCGACGAGAGCAGCGAAGAACAGCCGGGCAGGATCCTCCACGAGGTGCGCTCCGGCGAGGTGGTCGAGCGCGGCCTGTGGCCGCACATCCTCTACGGCACCATCGACGCCACGCCGCTCTTTCTCTGTGCCCTCACTGAAACCGAGCACTGGACGTACGACCATCGCCTTGCGGACGAGCTTTGGCCTGCGGCCGAAGCCGCGCTCGAGTGGTGCACGACCTTCGGCGACCCGGATGGGGACGGTTACATCGAGCACTACGGAGGCCGCGCGCGCAACCAGGGATGGAAGGATTCCGATGATTCGCTCACCAGCAACGATGGAAGCGAGGTGGCTCATCCCGCCGCGTTGTGCGAGGTGCAGGCTTATCTGCAGCGCGGTCTCGTCGGTATGTCCCGTCGTAACCCCGCGCTGAAGAAAGATGCGGCCAGGCTGAAGCGCGATTTCAACCGTGACTTCTGGATGCCGCATGAAAAGTTCATAGCCCAGGCGCTCGACGGCGCCAAGCGCCCCGTCGAAGCCATCACCTCAAATCCCGGGCACTGCCTCTGGATGAGGATCCTTGATGGGCCCACGGCTGCGCATGTGACGAGTCGCCTCATGTCCCGGGACCTCTTCTCGGGTTGGGGAATCCGCACGCTCTCGGACCGTGCGGTCAACTACGACCCATGCAGCTACCACAACGGCTCGGTGTGGCCGTTCGACACAGCGCTTGCCGTGGCCGGGATGCGGCAGTACGGATTCGCAGCGGAGGCCGAACGCACCGCCCGCGCGCTGATCGAGGCATCAATCGACTTCCCGATGCACCGGCCGCCGGAGCTTTTCTGCGGTGACGTGCGTACACCGGGCGAGCCGCCCAAGGAGTACTGGAACACCTGCACTCCGCAGCTCTGGTCAGCGGCCGCGATGTTCACGTGCGTGTCGTCGATTCTGGGCCTGGACGCCGACCCACACAGCAAGACGCTCCGCATTGCGCCAATCGAAACCGGGTTGTGGAACCGGATCGAGGTGACCGGCCTCCACTTTGCGGGTGAGCGCCTGGATTTTTCAGTCGACGGCACGCAGGTGAGGCCCGGCCCGATGCCGGCCGGGATTCGAATCACTAGCTGAGAGGCGGGGCGGTGTACAACGCGTCGTCGATCGCGCGCTCGTAGACGTTCACGTAACCGTCCGCCATCTGTGCGGGACCAAAACGCCCGGTTGCGACTTCCGCGCATCGCTTCAGGTCGATCTCCTTGATCCTGCCGAAGGCTTCGACCATTCCGTCCAGATCCTCGGCGAGAAATCCTGTGACGCCCGGCTCGACCACCTCGGGTGCGGCACCTCGGCGCATCGCGATCACAGGGGTGCCGCTGACCATGGCTTCGACCATCGCAATGCCAAATGGTTCCTCCCATTGGATCGGGAAGAGCATCGCCCTCGCGCGAGCCAGCAGCTCCGCCTTCTCCTTGCCCCGCACGTCCTCCCTCCAGGTCACCTGTCCATCGAGGTTGGGCTTGATCTTCTCTTCGAAGTAGCGCCGCGCGTCGTAATCGACCTTGCCCGCAAGTACGAGCGGCATCCTCAAGCGCTTGGCGATCTCGATCGCGACATCCTGTCCTTTCTCCGGGCTGATTCGCGCCAGCTCGACGAGGTAGTCCTGCTTTTCTTCCGGCTTGGTGATCGGCGTGTATTCCTCGGGATTGATCGCGTTGTGGACCATGCCACGCCACTCAACGCTGGCGACCAGCGCCTGCTGCGCTCGGCTGATCGACACAAGGTGAACCTGTCGATCGACGGCGTTGAGGAAATCGCCCTCGGCTTCTGATAGCGCACCATGCAGCGTCGCCACGACAGGAGCCTGCAGGCGCGACTGCGCCGCGACCAGGATGCCGTTCATTCCAGAGTTGTCGTGGATGACGTCGAACGCCCGACGGCGTACGGTCTCATACGCGCGATAGAGGAACAGGTTCTCTCGCGCAAGCTCGTCACGAGTCCCGAGCTGGCGTGTCCAGCTTTCAGGTGCGAGCGCCAGCGACTCGTACGGCCCTTGCGATCCCTGGCGCCCGATGATCGTGACATGGTGCCCCCGGCTCGACAGCTCGCGGCCGAGGTTGTACGCCATCAGCTCGATGCCCCCATAACCCTGCGGCGGAACGGGAAACCAGGGGCTGACGATGATGGCTATCCGCCGAGAGTCCATACAGGTAGAACACGCCCACGGTGGCGACATCCCCATAAATGGGAGATACGAGGCAACCTTCAGTCGGCCGCGACCCTCAACCAGTCCGGCACGCCCCGCACAATCTCCAGCCCATCCGCCTCCGCATCAACGGAATGCTCTCCATCCGGCCGCCGCTCCACTACCAGCTTCACTCCGTGCCGTCCGAGCTGTAGATTCCGCACTTCAAGCCTGGAACACCACACCGGCAGCGCCGGGTCGAGATACACCTTGCCCGCCGGCACGTCGGGCTCGAGGCCCAGCAGGATCCGCACCATTTGCATCACCGACCCGGCGGCCCACGCTTGAGGCACGTTGGCCGTCCGATAGGGCACCGGCACCGCGAACTCGCGCTTCGGCAGGCCGGCGAAGAGCTCCGGCATCTGTATGTCCTCGAAGCACATGACCGCGGCCAGCAGGCCGTCGAGGATCGACCACGCCTCCTCGATCATGCCGTACCGGCGTAGCCCCGCCGCGGCGATCACGCTGTCGTGCGGCCACACAGATCCGCGCTGGTATGAATGCGGGTCATAGGCGGGGTGGCGATCGGAGAGGACACGCAGCCCCCACCCCGTGAAGATGTCCGCCTGCATCAGGCGCCGGCCTGCCGCCCGACCGCGCTCCTCGTCGAGGATGCCCATCCACATGCAGTGGCCGGAGTCCGAAACGACGGTCGGCACCGCCCTCTTCTTGCCGTCGATGCAGAACGCCAGCTCGCCCGGCTCGTCCAGCCAGAACTTCTCGATGAACCGGCGGCGCAGCTCGGCCGCCTGACTTCTCAGCCGGACGGCTCGTGCGCTGTCACCCCAAGCTTCGAATAGAGGCGCGATGCGCATCTTCGCGCCGTAGACGTAGGCCTGCATCTCGGATGTGCCGATCGGCAGCTCAGGGAACGCACCGAGCTCATCCAGCACGCCATCATGCGCGTCGCGCCACCCTTGATTGCGGTAGCCCTTCGGACTTCGTGTCGCGTACTCCTGAAAGCCGTCGCCGTCACGGTCGCCATACCGGTCGATCCACTCGAGGCAGCGCTCCGCGGCGTGTCGGAACGACGCCAGGGCCTGGGCGTCCCCTACCCAACGGTAGTGTTCAGCCAGCAGCAGCAGATACAGGGGAGTGGCGTCGGCGGTCCCGTAGTACGGGCGGTGCGGGACGAGGCCGAAATGAGCCCACTCGCCGACGCGAAGCTCATGCGGAATCTTGCCCGGTTCGGCATCGCGCTCGGGATCGTCGCCCTCGGACTGCCAACGCGCCAGGTTCTCCAAGGTGCCGATTGCGGCTGTGGGCTGCACGACCATCGCCTGCAGTGACGCGATCAGCGAGTCGCGCCCGAACAGCGCCATGAACCATGGCAGCCCCGCGGCGGGCATCCAGCGCTCCGACATCGTCTCCTGCTCGTGCAGACGCAGAGCAGCGAGGTCTTCAACAGCGCGCCGATAGGCGAACTGCAGTCGGAGATCCGACGGTTCGACCTGTGATACCGACAGCTGCCAGCTTCGAGCCTGGCGCATCGGATCCGGCTCTTCCGGGTCGAACGCGCACCGCCGGGCGAGGTCGGGAGCCTGGTCATCCGAGGTCAGGAGGTCGTACTGCAGGCACATCGACCACTCCTTTCCGGGCTCCAGGTCGACCGGGATGCGAAGAGCACCGTTCGCGTAGGTCACGCCTGCTTCTTCCTTCAGGATGCGAATGACGCAGCGGCGGACGAAATCGCCGTTTTGATAGCGCGATTCGAGGCAGTTGGGACCGCGCCACCAGGTGTTGAGGTCAGCACGCCGCTGCCACGAGCGATAGCGGACCTCGAAGAGGTCGGCGAAGTCGCTCTCCAACGCGATCTCGAGCAGGACGGTCACCGGCCCGCGTGCGTACGTATGCAGCGAGACGTCCTCGTGCATCTGGTGCAGGTTGATCAGCCGGTCGATGGTGACCGCGACGCGCGCCTCGCGCATATCGCCTCCAGGCCCGGCGATGTTGTCCGCGATCATGTGCCAGCGGGCGTGGCGGTAGGAGAGGCGCACTGAGGCGACCGAGTCCGGCCGCCTGCCGTTGATTCTCAGCTCGTGTCTCGAGAGGTACCGCGTGTCGGATGAGTAGAGCCCGAACTCGCCTTCCGACCCGACGGGGATCGCGCCGTACCGGTCGGTGACCATGAACGTCGCGCCGTGGTTGATCTTGACCGACGGATGAGGGTGAACCGCGGTGATGAGCGTCCGCCAGGGCGCCATGCTCGTCTCATCGCCGGCGAGCAGCCGGGCCGGCGTCGCGCGACGCGCGGATGGCACACGATTGGCACGGTCTCGGTGCTTCACAGGCGCTCCACAACCCACCTTAGCCGTCGCTCGTCGCGGGCCGCAAACCACATCTGAATGAAATGCCGGCGAAGAATTGCGCGCGAGCGGGTCGGCGACTTATCGATGCTTGACTTTCACTTCTAGCCTTTGCCACATTAGTACGGCTTCGAGATGTGGCCGTGGGGATCGGCCCATTCCGCTGTGAAACCGCTGGAGTGGAGATTGAGTTGGGCTCCAGAGCTGACAGGGCGCATCGATTCATGGTGGTCGCGGGCTCGATTCGGGTTCGGTTAGGCACAGGAGGAATGGGTGTGCGTGGACGCAAGATGGTGTGGTTTGCGGCGGGCGCGATCGTCGCAGGCATGGCGGCTGCCATACCGGTGGGCGCGTCGAGCGAGTCAGGCACACGACAGATCGCGGCCTATGGAACCAGCTCATTCGCCACAGACGAGCTCGTCGGCGGGAGCGTGCAAGCTCCCGAGCTGGCCCGGCTCGGCTCCGATGCAGGAGGGACACCCAGCGACGCCGCCCCTATCTTTCCGGACCGCAGCAAGTCAAATGGCCGGAAGGCTGACGGACAGCACAGTGGCGAGTCGTCCAGGGACCGCTCCAACACCCGGCAGCTCCTGAGCTTCGATGGTCTGAACCACAACGATCAGCGGTTCGCGAACGGCGGAAATCAATTTTCGCTGGAGCCTCCAGACCAGGGCCTGTGCGCCGGCAACGGCTTTGTGATCGAGACGGTGAACGATGTGCTGGCCGTCTACAACACAAGTGGCAACAAGCTGGTCGGCCCTGTTGACCTGAACACTTTCTATGCCTACGCCGCCGCCATCAATCGCACGACAGGGGTTCGAGGTCCGGAGCTTACGGACCCCAGCTGCTACTTCGACGCGGCCACCCAGCGATGGTTCCACGTCGTCTTGACGTTGGAGGTCGTGCCATCCGGAGCGAACGGCGGAAGACTTACCGGACCAAACCGCCTCGACATCGCCGTCAGCCAGACGTCCGATCCGACCGGAACGTGGAGCCTTTACCACCTGCCGGTCCAGGACGATGGCACGCAGGGCACACCCAACCACGGCTGCTCGGCCGGTAGTCCGCCGGCAACCTGGCGGACCAATCCCAACGCGTGCATTGGCGACTATCCGCACATCGGAGCTGACGCGAACGGCTTCTACGTGAGCACCAACGAGTACAGCCTCTTCGGACCGGAATACAAGGCGGCGCAGGTCTACGCCTTTTCGAAACGGGCGCTGGCCTCGGGTGCCGCCACTGTTGACGTGAGCCAGATTGACACGACAAGCATGGTCCGGGGAAACCAGGCCGGCTTCACCGTGTGGCCGGCGGTGGCGCCGAACAGCGATACGCGAAACAGCGACGACTCGAGCGCCTCGCGCAGCGGAACCGAGTTCTTCTTGAGCTCAAACGCCGCCGACGAGGTGAACGCAGCTATGAGCGGAACGTCGACCGACCTGATCGTCTGGGCCCTCACCAACACCAGCTCGCTCAACTCGCCGCAGCCCAACATCAGGATGAGCAACGCCGTCGTGCGTGTCGGTCGGTACGCCATGCCGCCCAAGGCGCAGCAGAAGCCAGGAGCGACCCCGCTGGCTGACTGTCTCAACGACACGACGCTTCCGGTCACGGCAACTCTGTCGGGATGCTGGCGGCTGGCGGTCGGCGTCGAGCCGGCTCACAACCAGGTCGAGGGACAGGCCATCGACACCAACGACACGCGGATGCAGCAGGTCACCTTCGCCAACGGAATCATCTACGGAGCTCTTGACACCGGACTGAACATCAACGGCCACATCCGGGCAGGCATCGAGTGGTTCGCGGCGCGACCGCACGTCACCGGCGGCCGGGTTCACGCTCAGCTAGCCGGTGGTGGCTACGCGGGCCTGGCGGACGCGAACCTGAGCTATCCGGCGCTGGCGGTCAACGACAACGGCGCCGGCGTGGTGGCCTTCACGCTGGTTGGGCCTGGCGACTACCCGAGCGCGGCATACGCCGGCTTCGACTCGAAGGCCGGCGTCGGGAGCATTCACATCGCCCAGGCCGGCGTCGGCCCGGACGATGGCTTCACCAACTACGCCGCCGCCTTCGGCATCGACCCCCCGCGTACCCGCTGGGGCGACTACGGCGCGGCCGTTGTTGACGGGTCGAGCATCTGGGTTGCGTCCGAGTACATCGGCCAGACGTGCAACTACACGCAGTTCATCGCGAGCCCATTCGGACGTTGCGGCGGCACTCGATCGGGGCTGGCCAACTGGGACACCCGCATCACCAAGGTCGCCATCGCCGACTGATCGCGTCCCCCAGAGGCTCAAACAAAAGTGCCGGCGGCTTTTTGATGCGGCCGGCCTCTTGGTTCTTTTTTAGGGCCCCACACACGGCAGCCCGCTTCCTGCGTGCGGCGGGCACTGGGCCGGACCGGGCGCTGGAGCCGTCTCCGAGGCGGATTGCGGAGCGACCGGCGCAAACCGCGGAGTTGTGGTTTGCGACTTGCCGATGCTTCGCTGCACCGCATCGCTCGATGAAGGATTTGTGCTCGGCGCGGTCGATGGCGAAGGAGCGGCGATAAACGTCGGCTTCGAGACTTTGGTCGGACCAAGGACCGCCTCCGCCCGCAGCATCAGCGCAAGAAGCACTCCCGCCGCGACGACGGCCACCCAGAGTGGAATCAAAACGGCGTTTCTCGTCTTCGCCATGGATTCAATCTAGCGGCTCAGAGCAACAGTTTCCCGCTTCTTTTCTTGACAAACGTTAGCTCGGGTACTCATCCGAATACGCCGGTTTTAGCAATGTGACCCTAGCCGAAGAACCAGACGCGTCATCTGGCCAACCTCAAGACAATGACAACCCCACACGCGTGCTGATCGTGGAGGACCACCGGGTGGTGGCCGAGGGGCTCGCCGCGTTGATCAACGACCAGTCGGACATGAAGGTTGTGGGCAACGTCGGCACGGTTGGCGAATGCGTGCAGGCCGCGGCCGAGCTCAACCCAGACGTGGTCCTGCTCGACTTCAGGTTGCCCGACGGAACCGGGCCAGATGCGGCGGCCGCTGTTCGGAGCATCCGGCCCGCCGCGAAGATGATCTTCCTCACCCGAGAGGACACGGACGCCGCACGATTCGCGGCCGTTCAGTCAGGCGCGAGCGCGTTCCTCCACAAGTCGCGCGCCGCGGCGGAAGTCGTGTCCGCGATCCGGGATGTCGCACGCGGGCGGATGCTGATCACGCCCCGCACGATCTCAACCCTGATCGCAAAACGAAGGTCGATCGAGGCCCAGCTCGACCGACTTACGCCTCGCGAGAAAGAGGTTCTCCGCTTGATGGCGGAAGGTCACCCAAGCCGCGCGATCGCCGCCGAGATGGGGATCAGCTACACGACGGTGCGCACACACATCCGCAGCCTGGGAAGCAAGCTGGCGGTGCACTCCAAGCTCGAGGCGATCGTCAAGGCGCGCGAGCTCGGGCTGATCAGCTGATCAGCTGATCAGCTAGCCGGTTTCGGAGCCGTCACCCGGCGCGGCCGCTGGCGGTGCGGCAGGTACGACCGATCGCCCACCCAGGGCGCGGGCGGCGCGGCAAGCCACTGCGCGATCTGATTCAGACCCGAGGCGTATTTCCCGCGCATCTTGGAGAACTTCTGCCAGTGCACGTCGCCGTCGTGGGCACGGTACCCCGCCGCCTTCAGACGGGCGATCGCTGCCACGTATTCGCTCTCCTCGATGATCGCGTCCGACTGCAGCTTGAGGCCGAAGACCCACGCCATGTCCTCGACGAGGTGGTTGCCTACAGTGAACATGAGCTTGGCGGCGCCGGCGGTCGGCTCTTCTTCCATCGAGCTCATCACCAGCGCGGCGGAATCCATCACCGCGCCGAACGAGTTGATCCACGCCTCGTTGTCGTGGCTGGAGCGGAAGTAGACCAGCAGCGGATATGCCAGGTGACTCTCCAGCACCATGGCCGACCACTGCCTCCACTCATCGAACGTCTCCTTCAGGATCCCATCCATGCCTTTTCCGGCCGCTGTCTCCAGCAGCTGCACCGCCGAAGCAGGCGCGCCCGCGAGGGCGTCGAGCGCAACCACGGGCTCCTCACGTGAGCGGAACGCGCCATAGAGCTCGAACAACAGCGTGATCGCGAGTGCGGCCAGCGCAACCCCGTTCAAGCTCTCGAAGAAGATGACCGTGCGCGCGAAGCCCTGCTCTGGAATGAAGTCGCCGTAAGCCAAGGGCACGAGCGTGGACGCGGAAACGTAAAACGCTTCAGGAAAGTCCTGCAGGACGGGACGGAACTCATCGCGAACGCCATAGATGATCAGCCCATAGGCAAGCACCAGCGCAAACGCCCAGATGCCGAACAGCACGAGGAGCGAGACGGGCCCGAACGCGGCCAGACGAGCCTCGTTCCGATCAAGGCGCGAGGAGCGCAAGCCAATCCACCGCCATGCGATCCACAGCGGCCGGATCACGATCCTGGCCAGCTGGACCTTGTTCACGGCGGGGCGCGGCAGCACCACGGACTGAAAGAGGTCGTAGAGGGTCACGGCGAGGAGCGCGAGCCCGAGGGCCGTGGTCAGGACCTCAATGAACACGTCCATGCCTACAGGGTGAACCCCGCCTGGGCAGCCGCATATGGCGGCTCGTCGCGGCGGAAGCTGTCGGCATCCACACCCAGCAGGCGAGACGCCTCGTAGGCGAGCAGTTGCAGAGGCACGACGTTCACGATAGGCGCCAGGACCTCGTCCACCCGCGGTGTCTTGAAACCATCGGCAGCAGATCCAACCTCGATGACCGCGGCTCCTATTTCGCCCAGCGCGTTGATCACGTCTCGCGTGCGGTCCTGGGAGGGGCCTGCCTCGGCGATCACGACCACGGTCTGGCCGGCCTGAATGCTGACCAGCGGGCCGTGCAGGATGCCCTCGACGTCATGGCCTTCGGCCGACACCAGGTGCGCTGCCTCCCGCAACTTGAGGGCACCTTCGTAGGCGGTGGCACGCGCCGGCCCCCCGCCGGCGTAGTGGACCAGGGGTTTCAGCTCGATGCGCCGTACTGCGGCCGCAACCCTGTTGCGCAGCTCGAGCGCAGTCGCCACCGCCGCCGGAAGGTCAGCCAGCTCCGCTTGCCATGCCGGCCTGCCTAGCGCGGCAGCGACCTGCGCCAACCTGAGCATGGCCGCGGTGTGGCTGGCGGTGTGGACCGGCGACTTTTCCTGCTCGACGGTGTGGACCACCCCTTCGCCCTCCAGCGCAGAACCCTCGCCCGTGACGGCCACCCAGCGCTTGGCATGCCGCTCGAAGACGTCCAGTGCCGCCCGGCTGAAACGTTTGCTGCCGCGGTGGCTGAGCAGAACAAGTCCATCGTCCGCCCTGAAGGCGGGCGGATAGCTTGCGAACTCGAAAGCGCGGACCGCCCAAGCCTCCAGCCCAGAGCTGCGAAACATGAATTGCCCCGCCAAGGCGCCGTGATAGCTCGTTCCAGTGCCGACCAGGAAGATCCGCGCGCAGCCACGAAGCCGAGCCGCCGCCCTGGCCGCGGAATCGTCGGACATCAGCCTCGCCAGCTCGCGGGGCTGGCCTTCCAGGGTCGCCTTCAGAAAGGCGCCCGCTTCGTGAGCGTCAGGCACCAGGTTCGCCGGTGCTGATCGAGATTCCCCTTCTCTCCAACAGGTCGAGTATCTCTCGCTGCTGCTTCAGCATCGACTGCTGCTGCTCGAGCATCTTGAGCTGCTGGACGTTGATGGAGTGGAGCGTGGTGAGCGTGATGTGGTCGGCCTCCGCGCGCGCATCCTGGCTGGCCGAGATCACGTTCTGGCCAACGATGATGATCGGGAGCAGGATGAGCTGTAGGAAGGACTGGCTGAGCCAGGCGATGCCTACCACCGTGTCGCCGCGGAGGAATGCCTTCAGGGCCTCCGGAAACGACACGAGCGCGATCAGGACGAAGAGGTAGGCGGCCCACATCGTGCCCACGGCCCTCGTGATGTGTACCGCCAGCCAGCTGTTGAAGCGGCCGATCGCTCCCGCGCCGTGGATGGTCGGGGCCACCGAGCGCGACGTGATCAGCCGCGGCTTGTGCTCCATTGGCGAGTCTTTCGCGGCCTGGTATTCGACGCGATGCTGCTTGCTGCTGGTCCGCCGCTCGTGTTGATGCTCAGCCGGCTTGGGTTCGTCCATCTCGGTGGATAAAGCTAAGACAATTGCCCGTATGGCAAACCAGGTTTATGAAGCGGCCCGTACGGTCATAGCGGTGCGGGAGTATCAGGACAAGGAGGTGCCCGAGGAAGCCTTGCGCCGGATCGTGGAGGCGGCGCACCTGACCGCCAGCGCGTCCAATGCCCAGCCCTGGCACTTCATCCTGGTCCGCCAGCGCGATGGGCTGCGCAAGCTCGGATCCCTGATCAGGACCGGACCCTACGTAGCCGGAGCGGCTGCGGCGGTCATCGTCGCGTACGAGAGGAAGAACTCTTTGGGAGTCTCGGATGCCAGCCGTGCGATCCAGTCCATGATCCTTACCGCGTGGGGTGACGGCGTCGGCTCGAACTGGGCCGGCTGGGTGGGGATGGAGAGCGTGCGCAAGGAGTTCGGGCTGCCCGACTCCCATGACGTGATTGCGGTGGTCCCCCTCGGCTACCCGAGGCGAAACGTAATCGGCAAAAAGAGACGCAAACCATTCAACGAGGTCGTCTCAGCGGAGCGCTTCGGCACGCCTTTCGCGTAGACGAAACGGCGCGTCGAGGATCGCGAAGAGAAACGCGGCGATCACGGAGGCGGAGAGGATGTACCACGGCCACGGGCCGAGGACGTCGAGGAGCGTGGCGGTGGGCGGCTTGCTGCGCAGATACATGTAGTCGGCGCCAGTGACCGCATCCACCAATCCGACCAGCGCCGCGTAGGCGACCGTCAGGCCGGCGACCCTGGCCACCGCCCACCGTCGTGGACGCTGCCCAAGCCCGACGACCAGCACCAGCGCCGCCGCCACCACACCTCCGTGCGCGATGTAGTACTGGAAGTAGGGGTAGCTCGGAAAGTGCTGCGGCAGGTCGGGCGTCAGCAGAGCCTGGATCGTCCCCGCCAGTCCCCAGAAGTAGGTCACCTCGACCACCAGCTGCCGCCGCGTCCACAACGCCGCGGCGGCGATGAAGATCGCGACGTCGCACAGCTGGAGCGGAAGCGAGAGCGCAACCTGGCTGCCGGGCTGCCCGCCGCCGAGTAGGAAAAACCACCAGCTCACCTCGTCCACCACGAGCACGGCCGCAAGCACCTTCAGCCACGACCCAGGCCGCCGGCGGGCCGCGACGACCAGGAGTGCCGTCGACAGCGCGATCGCGACCAGCGCGAAGACGTGCTCCGGCGCCAGCAGGTCACTCACGCTCGGGTGTCACACCGAACCGGTGGAACCGGGAGCGATTCCTGGCGAACCAGCGATAGAAAGACTCTTCGAGGGCCGCCAGCGGTCGCAATCGATAAGACGCTGCCAGCACCGGCCAGCCGCCGCCGAGCTCTTTCAGCACCCGGTTGATCGCGGCCGCGCCCTCGAGCCGGCTGCCGTTTCGACCGACGGTCCAGGCGGCGCGGTCCGCTTCCTCGCGTGTGACGCCGTAGCGTTCGAGGACTCCGGAATTCTGGTTGGCGACGACCAGCACACGGCCGGCCCGGTCGCGCCGGCGGACCCAGCGCGCCATGCGTGTTCAAACACCTCAAGTCCCGTCGAAAAGCAGGACCAAAACCGGGTCGGGCTCTATGCCGAAACTGTAGCGCCTAGGTGAGCAGCTGCTTCCGGCTTCTCGCGCGGCGGTGCCGCACGAACCCCTGGAGGATGAGGAGCGCCGCCGTGACGGAGAGAATGAATCGCACGTCGGTGCTCACGGGATCGGCGAGGCCCATCAGCGCGGTGTACGGCAGCCACGCCAGGAACAGGACGACCCACAGAAAGATGTTGAAGACGAAGAAAACGCGCACGCCCCCAAAGCGTTAACGCGGGTGCGTGCGCATCTCCTCGTTTGCAGTCTCAGCCCATGGCAGGCTTGCGGATGCCCTCCGCCGCGACGGTCTCCTGCTCCTCGTACTCCCGCGTATGGTCGTATTGGGAGCGGTCCTTCAGCATCACGGTTGCGACGAATCCGATGACACAACACGCGAGGATGTAGAAGCTGATCATGTATGGGTTCTTGCCGGGCAAGAACGTTTCGCCCGACCAGATCTTCGTCGCGATATACGGCGCCGGGCCGCCGGCGACGATCGAAGCCAGCTGGTAGCCGAGCGAGGCGCCGCTGTAGCGCAGCCTTCCAGTGAAGCTCTCCGCGATCAGGGACGCCTGGGGGCCGTACTGCATATCGTGTGGGATGAGCGAAAGCGCGATGACGATGAAGACGACCAGCGGAATAGCGGTCGCGTAGAGACCGAAATAGACAAAGCCCCAAAACGCCATCACCACGATGCCGGCCATGTAGATGTTCTTGCGTCCGATGCGGTCGGACAGATGGCCGAACAAGGGGATGCTGATGAACGAGATGAGGCCGGCCACGCTCACCGCCCAGGTGAGAAACGGTTTGCCAAGCTTGGGAGTCGCGAAAGCGCCGAACGTGAAAACAAAGGTCGTGAAGAGGTAGAACGGCGCCTGCTCTGGGAGCCTGAGCAAGGCGCTCAGGATGATCTCCCTCCAGTTCCGACGCACGACCTCGCGCATAGGCGCAGGCTCGATTCGCTTCTCCTGCAGAAGGGCCTGGAAGACGGGCGTCTCCATGATGCCGAGCCGGATGTAGAGACCGACGCCGACCAGGATGATGCTGAGCAGGAACGGGATGCGCCAGGCTCCCGCCTCGAATCCCTTGGTACCGGCAAGGGTGACCGTCAAGGCGACTATCCCGTTGGCAAGGACCAGGCCGATGGGCACCCCGAACTGGGGCCAGCTGCCGAGGAAGCCCTTGCGCTTGGCGCTGCCCCACTCCATCGCCATCAGGACAGAGCCGCCCCATTCCCCGCCGACGCCGATGCCCTGGGCGAGTCGCAGGGCCAGCAGGATCAACGCCGCACCCAAACCAAGCGTGGTGTAGGTCGGGATCACGCCGATCAAGAACGTCGCCACGCCCATGAAGAGCAGCGTCGCGATCAGGGTCGCCTTGCGGCCGATGCGATCGCCGTAGGTGCCGAACAGCCATGCCCCGATGGGCCGGGCCAAAAAGCCGGCAAAGAAGATCGCGTACGTGTTTAGCGTGCCGGTCAGCGGATCGGACTTCGGAAAGAAGAGCTTGGCGAAAACAAGCGCACCCGCGGTGCCGAACAGGAAGTAGTCGTACCACTCGATCGAGGTGCCGACGGTGCTGGCCACCACGGCCCGCACCATCTGTTTACGACGCTCCTCGGGCGACAGGGACGCCAAGACGGACGAAGCGTTACTCGCCATGTATCAATCCCCCCAGCAGACTTAGCCTGTAGCTTCTTAATTCTTCACTTTTTGGGGGGTTGTGGACGCCCGACCTGCCTCCCACCGGGCTTCCGCCTCGCCGATCGGGGTCGACGGCGGCCCGTTGCGGAACGGCCATATCTCTTCCGCGATGCGCCGCCAGTTGGCCGTCGCGTTCAGGCTCCCGAGCAGGGCGTAGAGCCCCAGGTTGATCCGCTGCATGATCACGTACGCCCGGGGCACGTCCGAATACGGGGCCAGGGGTCCCCGCGCGTCGAAGAAGCGGCGCACGATCGCGGAGGCATAGGCGGAAGTGATCGTCATCGGGGCGTCCCGCAGGACCGTCCCGTAAAACTGCCCGAACCGGTCGACCACCGTCTCTGTCGGCACCGGCGCCCCGGCCCGCAGGAAGCCGGCCTGCTCGAGCGCCGCGCGAAACGCCTCGTAGTCCTTTTCGAACACGAGGAAGCGGACGGCATCTACAAGCGGCGCCAGGTCCTGCTGCGTGAAGAGCTTGGTCAGCCCGAAGTCCAGGAACGTGACACGGCCACCGCGATGGAACAGGTAGTTGCCGGGATGCGGGTCGCCGTTGAACGCGTGCAGCCGGTAAAGGCTGCGAAAGACGAAGCGGTGGATCGTCTCGGCCGCGAGGTCCTTCTCGTGCTGGTCCCAGACCAGGAGCTCGTCAAACGTCGCGCCGGACACGAGCTCGCTGGTCAGGACGCGCGAGGTGCTGAGCTCGAACAGGACGTGAGGCACCCCGATCACCGGGTGGCCGTCGTAATAGCGCGCAAACATCTCCTGGCTCTCGGCCTCGCGGACGTAGTCGACCTCTTCCTGAAGCCGCGCGCCAAGCTCGTCTACCAGCGAGCGCACATCAAGGCCCGGGAACGCGGCGCCCACGATGCGCTTTAGCAGCCCGACGTTGCGAACGTCGGAGGTAATGCTGCGCGCGATGCCGGGGTACTGCACCTTGACCGCGACCGCACGGCCGTCGCGCGTGATGGCGCGGTGCACCTGGCCGATCGAGGCCGCGGCGAAGGGCAGCGGATCCCACTCGGCGAAGACGCGCTCTGGAACGTCGCCCAGCTCGTCGACGATGACCGATGCGGCGAGCGCTGCGGTCATCGGCGGCGCTTTGTGCTGCAGCCGGGACATCGCGGAACGAAAGGTCAGCGGCATGTCGTCGTAGATGTAGCTCGCCATCTGGCCGAGCTTCATCAGGACGCCTTTCATCGAGCCGAGCTCCTCGGCGACCTCGTCGGCGGAGCGAAGGGCCAGGTCGTGGCGGAGCTCACCGCGCCGTTCCACCGACGCGAACAGCAGCCGCGGCGAACGCATGGCGTACCGGCCGCCGATGCGGAGGGCAAGGCGCGCGAGCGCGGCGCCGCGGCTGACACGAGACAGTCGGAGGGCGTCGGTCGATGCGCTCACGAGCGCATCCGGAGCTCTATGCGGTCTCTCGCCTCAAGCACGCCTGGCAGGGACTCGAACGCCAGGTCGAGCGCGCCGAGCAGCTGGCGGACCGGCTCGCGCTCCATCAGCTCGGCGGGCGGCGCCGCGAAGCCGTACATCTCGCGCGCCCAATCCGGCAGCGTGCCGACGGCGACCTGGGCGAGGTCATGCCATAGGTCCCGCATCTCGGCGTCCAGGTCGGGCGGGTCGAGCACGACGCCGATCGCGTCGCGCGCAGCAGGGGTGGCCTGCCGCAGCTCCACCGACTCGATGTAGGTCCGCACGGAAGCCACGCTCGACGGCACTTGCTCCGCTGGAACTCCCACAATCTCCGCGAAGCGGACCATCTCGGCGACGTAGCGATCGGCGTCGCCAGCGTCCAGCACTCGCCCGTACCTCTGAACCACCGTGACGATCGACTCGACCATCCCGGCGTGAACCCAGAGCAGGAGCGAGGGGTCCTCCGCGGAGTAGGGCAGTCCCGTCTCGGGGTCGATCCCGCGCACATGGGTGTGGATCTTGCGGACCCAGGCCGCCGCCGCCAGCGCCGAGGCGGAGTCGCCGTAGGTCGTCGTCAGCAAGTAGCTGCTCGTGGCGGCGAGCCGGCCGAACGGGTCCTGCCGCCAGTTGCTGTGCTGGGCCACCCCCGCCATCGCCAGAGGGTGCAGCGCCTGGATCATGAGCGAACGCATTCCCGCCAGCGGGAAGGACCGGTCGCGGTTGACGCGCCAGACGATGCTTCGCGGTCCGAACAGGCCGTCGTCGGCGGGATGCTCCGGAACCGCCCGCTGGTAAGCCCTGGCCAGCGGTTCGAGGGGGCTGAGCCGGGCGGTGTCCATCGCACCGCCACGATACCGACCCAAACGCCCCCACCCGGCGGGTTCCCGGATAGTCCGGACTATCAAGGGGTAGCGCCCTAGCCCAGGTCGGTTCGTCCGGACTATCCGGGCAGGTGACGTCCCTAGGCGAGGACTTCCTGTCGTTTCGAGAGATGCTCGATTGCTTGGGAGCGGACTTCTTCGAAGCCTCCCGCCAGGCCCTTGCGCAGGATCCGCGCGCAGGCCGCCGCGGAGTACAGCCGAGGAATGAAGACGAAGTCGGCCCCTTCTTCGTAGAAGCGCAGCGCCTGTGGGATGTGGTCCGTGGTGAGAACCACGCGGGCGTTCGGCGCGTGCGTGTGGACGCTGTTCATGAGTCGCAGGTTGCTGGTGCCCCTCAGCACATCGTCGGTGATGCTCGAGACCACCAGCTGCGCATGCTCGACCCCGGCGTGACGCAGCGTGTCCGCGTGGGCGATGTCGCCGTACACGCATGTGATGTTCTTGCGGCGCAGCTCCCGCAGCACTGTTGGATTGAAGTCGATGACCAGGATTTTTTCCAGGAAGCGCTTCGACTCTTCGGCCGAGCCCTCGTGCTCGAACTCGTAAAGGATGGAGCTCGTGTCGCGGAAGAAACCGAGGAAGATCACCGGCTGGTGCAGCGGTTCTGTCCCGTCCTGGCTGGCCGCCTTGGCAGCGTCCAGGTCCTTCAGGCCGACAGCCCTGAAGCCGGCGGCCAGCAGTCTCTGGATCGCGTGGCTGAAGTTGATCATGTAGGTCGAAACAACCGAGGTCACCGCAAAGGTGACGATCACGACCGTGAGCACGTCCTGGTTGATCTGGTGCAGCGTCACGCCAAGGGACGCGATGACGATCGAGAACTCGCTCACCTGCGCCAGGTTGATTGCGGGCACGATGCTCGTCCGCAAACCGAGCCGGAGCGCGTACAGGATCGGCACGACGACCACCCGGCTGACGATGACGAACGCAGATGCGGCGAGCGCCAGGCCCAGCACCTCCGGGCTGGGAATGGTGATCTGCATGCCTAAGGCGACGAAGAACAGCGTGACAAAGAAGTCGCGGAGGCTGACGGCTTTGGCGACGACGTCGACGTTGTAGGGAAACGTGGACAGACTTACGCCGGCGATCAGCGCCCCCATCTCGCGCGAGAGCCCGATCAGGCTGGCGGCGCCGGCGAGGAAGAAGCACCACCCCAGCGCGGATACCAGCACAAGCTCGGGCGCCTTGGCGACCATGCGGAAGAGGTAAGGCAACGCGTACTTGGAGAGGGCGAAACCTCCCACCACCAGAACCGCGCCGCGCCAGAGAGACCCCAGGAGAGGAACCAGATTTGGGTTCAGGATGTTCGGCTGCACGGCGAGCATGCCCACCGCCCAGAGGTCCTGGATCACCAGCACGCCGAGCGTGATGCGCCCGGGCAGAGTGTCGAGCTCGAACTTGTCGTTCAGGATCTTCACGACGACCAGCGTGCTCGAGAGGCTCATGCACGCCGCCAGGTAGAGCAGCGCGTAGCTGTGCTCGGAGTTCGTCACGCCGAGCACCGCGAAGAACGCCAGCCCAAGCGCGATGCAGATGGGCACCTGCAGCGCGCCGGTGAGCAAGACCGCGGCGCCGCCGGAGGCCATCTTTCGCAGGTCGATCTCGAGCCCGATCACAAAGAGGAGCAGGATCAGCCCGATCTCGGCGACCGTCTGGATGCTGTCCTCGTTGGTGATGAACCTCAGCCCGATCCTGGGCCCGATGATCACGCCAGTCAGGAGGTAGGCGATGATCAGCGGCTGCTTGAAGCGCCATGTGACCGCTGCGATCAGCGCAGCGGCGCCGACACAGATGCCGATGCTCGAGAGAAGGTCGGTCGGTACGTTCAACTGCCACGCTCCGCGAGCACGAGGAAGCGCGGATGGTGCACGGCGTCGATGAGGCTGTCGATCAGCTGACCTGAAGGCTTGGAGGCTTCATCGAGGTCTTTGTCGGGATGGAGCAGGCGGCCGACGCCGCGCGTCCGCGTGTTCTCGCCTATGCGCGGGCCCTTCGACCCAGTGCAGTAAAGGGACACGTTGACGCCTGTTCCGTCGAGCTCGGCCGCCAGGCTGCGCGTGAACGAGGCGAGGGCGGCATGCCCGGCGTCGTACGCGATGGTCAGCGGGTCGTGCAGCGCTGGGCCGTCCGCGCTCACCGTATTGATGACGTGGCCGGAGCGCCGCTCCTTCATGTGAGGCAGCAGCGCCGTGGTCGTGCGCACCGGGCCGAGCAGGTTCGTTTGGAGCATCCACTTCCAGTCGCTTGGCTTGATCCGGTCGAGGGGGCCCTCCAGCAACACGCCGGCCATGTTGATCAGGATGTCGACCTGTCCCATCGCCTTGATCGCGTCGCCGGCCATCGAGCGCACCGAGGCGTCGCTGCGGACGTCCGTGGAGAGGGCCATCGCGTCGGCAATGCCCAGCTCCAGGATTTCCTCCACGGTTCGCTCCATTCGCTCCGAGTCGAAATCGGCGATGACCACCCGAGCGCCCTGCCTCGCAAGGGCGTTGGCCACAGTCCTTCCGAGCCCGCTGGCGCCTCCCACGACGACGGCGACCTTGCCGGACAACACACCGCGGGGCTGCGGCTCGCCCTGTACCACAGCGGGCATTCTATTGACGAGCGCCGGGGTCAGAGGCGGCGTAAGAGCGGGATACGAGGCGCGATCGCGTAGTTGAGCTGGATGGCGACGATTGCCGCGATGCTCCAGTGGGTGTCGAAAATGCACAGGAGCATTCCGAGCAGATACAGGGTCTGAGCACCTATGACGCGACGCCGAGTGAGGTGCGCTATGGACGCCGTGTCAGCTTCGGGAAACAGCTTGGCCCGAGCACCGTATTCGAAGGCAACGAGGAGCACCGATCCGAGGACGAAGATGTTCAGCCAGTACTCGACCAGGGCCACCCTGGACCAGTGGAACCGGGCGAGAAGCAGCGTCGAGAACGGAATCAAGGTGACCGCCAGCAAGAAGCCCAGATGGATCCAGGTGAAGTTGCGGTTGGCCCGCTCCAACCGGCCCAGCTGCGTCTGTTGAGCTACCCAGAAGATGCCAAGAGTCAAAAAGCTCATGAAGTAGGTGACAACGGCCGGCAGCAAGCCACCGAGCTGGCGCAGCAGGTCTCCCTCCGACTTGACCGTATCCATAGCCGGAACCGCCAGTCCCAGCACGAGCAACGTCATGCCGACGGCAAAAATGCCGTCCGCGAGACCGGCCAGCCTGTGGATGCTCGAGCCGGCCACCTCGTTGTAGTCGCGCTGCCGGTTGGGGACGTTGGCCACGTGTAGATTGTCGCGACATGCCCACGCCCGAGAACGTGCAATTCTTCGCGACGGCCGCCGAGTTGCGCGCGTGGTTCGAAGCCAACCACGAGACAGCGACGGAGCTCTGGATCGGATATCACCGCAAGCGGACCGGCCGTCCGTCGGTCACGTGGCAGGACGTTGTCGACCAGGAGCTCTGCTTCGGCTGGATCGACAGCGTTCGCTACTCGCTAGGCGATGACCGAACGGCGCAGCGGATCACGCCCCGGCGCAAGGGCAGCATCTGGAGCGATGTCAACATCAAACGGTTCGGAGACCTGGACCGCCTGGGCCTCGTCCACCCGAGCGGACGGGCGGCGTTCGAGAAAAGGGACGAGGCACGGTCGCGGATCTACTCGTACGAAAACCGCTCGCGTGGCCTCGACCCGCCAAGCGAGGCTGCGTTTCGCGAGCACAAGGCTGCCTGGAAATTTTTCGAGGCACAGGCTCCGTCGTATCGAATGACGGCTTCTTACTGGGTGATGAGCGCCAAACGCGACGAGACCAAAGTGCGACGCCTCGAAAAGCTCATCGAGCACTCGCGGAACGGCGTCCGTATCCCGCCTTTTGGCCGCCCGACCCCTCGTTCTTCCTGACCCGGGCCTCGACCAGTTTCTTGAGCAGAGCCATCGGCATCGGCTCATCCAGCGAGAAGCGGTACGTGCCCTTGCCGGTCATGAAGCGGTGCAGCTCTTTGTGCTGCTCCGCCTCACCCACCGGATACACGCCGATGTGGTTTTTGAACGCCGAGAAATAGATCAGCCGTCCCTTGTAGTCGAAGTGGGGCATCCCATAGCTGAGTCGCTCGGTGGCTTTCGGCGCCACTGCCTTGATCAGTTTGCGCAGCTCACGAAGGCGTGGCTGCGCCGCTTTCGGCGCAGCCGTTATGTACGCGTCAACCGCCTTCATCGAGCTGCTCGAGGCCTCGGGGGTCACTTTCCGGCCTTCATCCTTTCGAGGAGCTCGGCCAGGCGCTCGAGCGATTCGTTGGCTCCCGATTCCATGCCGGAGGCGACCATGCCATCGCGGTCCATCACCGACTGGAAGACCTGGTGCGCCACGAGCTTGGTCTTGTTGCCGAGTGGCTCGAACGTAGCCGTCTGGAGCGCGACGTGACCGGGCACGCCTTCGTACTCGAATGTCGAGACGATCCGCTCCGGCGCCACGACGTCGTGGTTGACGCCGCGGAAGCCGTGCCTGCCTCCGTCGGCGGCCACATGCTCGACCCGCCAGGAGCCTCCCGGCCGTGAGTCGAACTTGTCGATCTTGATCTCGTACCGCCGCGGGCCCCACCACTGCGCGAACAGCTTTGGGTCGGTGTAAGCCTTGAAGACCAGCTCGCGCGGCGCGTCGAGGATCGTCGTCGAGATGATCTCCTGCTTGCCAGGCTCGATCACGTACTCAGTCTTGGGCATCGTTCTGGTCTCCTTGGTGCTCATCAGTCTTCTCCTTCTTGATCAGATCCTGCAAAACATCGTCCAGGCGCTGGAAGCTCTCGTCCCAGAACCTTCGGTAATCCCCCACCCACTCGGACGCCTCTTTCAGGCGGCCGACCTCGAGGCGGCACGGCCGCCACTGCGCGTTGCGGCTCTGCCGCACGAGGCCCGCGCGCTGCAGCACTTTCAGATGTTTGGAGACTCCCGGAAGGCTCAGGTCGAACGGCTTGGCCAGCTCCGTGACTGAGGCCTCCCCCTCTGCGAGACGGGCCAGGATCGCTCGCCGGGTGGGATCGGCGAGGGCTGCGAACGTGACGCTCAGTTGATCGTTTGCCATCGTACTTTTCTGTCCGGCTAATTAACTAATCGGTAGAATACGAACTCCAACGCGGCCTTGTCAAGGGCTGTTTTGGCGCGGCACAAGCTCCAGGTCGAGAGTAGTCTTGCGTCGCGGCGCCGGCACGCGGCGCTGGGGTTGCCCTAACGGGCAGGAGGGGGCCTATGAACCTTGCAGACGAGGGTTTGCGGTTGCTCGCCGCATCGCGGATGGCCCAACAACAGGAGGGCCATGCGCACTTCTGGGAACGGGCCTTGAGCCGCCGTCAGTTCCTTGCGACGACTGGACTGGCCGGCGGCGCGGTCGTGACGTCCAGCATCTGGATGCCGCTCGTGGCTGAGGCGAGGACCTCGGCGGCACCCGTACCGATTCCCTACGGAACTACGATCGGCAATCTGTTTCACTTTCTGCCTCCCGCACCCAATACGGACGACTCGTCGATCTTCAACTTCAAAGGCACGGTGGGGGTCGCAGACATCAGTGGGCCTGGAGCGGGAACGCATGACGGCAAACCTCTCCCGTCCAACGCGGAATTTGGCTCCGACAACCGGTTCATGAAGGGTGTCTACATCGGCGCCGATGGCAAACAGCACCGCGGCACCTTCGCCTTCATTTGACTGGACGTCTACGCGGGTCCGGTGGACCCAACATTCAAGACCCAGATCCACGATTACGACCCCGGCATAGTCGCGAGCGGTCCGAGCGCGGGTCTGTTCTGGACGATCGCCGTGTCCGACGACGCGGTTAAAGCTGACGTAGAAGAAGCCGAGGCCCGCCTCCACCTGTCGAACCTGTCGATTCCCGACTATGGGGACATCTTGAACGGGCTGTTCCACACCCGTCAGCCATTGGCGGGCAAGGTCTCGTTCGACCTTCGCTGGTTTGGGGCGGTGACGCGTGGCACGTTTAGCGATGCGAGCAAGCCCTTCGAGATGGAATTCGTGCAAACGAACGCGCGCATCTCTTGGAGCGGCCGCACCGGCAGCGACCATTTCCACTCCACCGGCGGCCACCAAACGGTGAACTTCGCCCAGATCGCCAACGAGCGGAACGGATCTTTCTTTGGCCAGGACGACGACTGACGTGATGTAGCGCACGGGCGCCCGGCCTCACACGCGATGTGGTGCCGGGCGACCCGTGTTGATCAGCACCGCCGCAGCGATCGCCCCGACAAGCAGGATCACCACGCCCCACCCCGTCGCCACCGAGAAGCCGTGGACCAGTGCCGCCGCCCGTGGTCCGGCGTACGCCGCCGTCGCGCTGATTGCGATCGAGTTCAGGAGAGCCGTGCCCAGCGAACCTCCGATCTGCTGGGCGGTGTTCACGGTCGCCGAGGCAACCCCGGCCTCGCGCGGGTCGATGCCGTGGGTCGCCGTGCTGAAGGCGGGCACCATCACGCACGAGATGCCGAGGCCGAGAAGGACTTCCGCCGGCAGCACGAGCGTCAGGTAGGCGCTGTCTGCGTGCAGCTGCGTCAACAGCGCCATGCCCGCAGCCGCGACGGCGGCGCCCGGAGCCATCAGCGCACGCGGCGCCACGTACGGCATCAAGCGGCTGGCGATGAGCCACGAGCCGGCCTGCGATGCGATTGTCATGGGCAGAAAAGCGAGGCCCGCCTGCAGCGGCGTGAATTGAAGCACGACCTGCAGGTAGTAGGTGAGAAACAGAAACGCGCCGAACATGCCGGCGATTGCCATCGCGACTGTGATGTAGGAGCCGCCTCGGTTGCGGTCGGTCAGGATGCGCAGCGGCAGCAGGGGATTTGCTGTGCGCGCTTCTCGAAAGACGAACAGCGCGAGCAGGAGGCCACCGACCGCGAGAAGCCCGATCCCGGCCGTGCTCGAATAGACCAGCGCCACCATCCCGCCCGCGGCCAGGACAACGCCCGGCAAATCGAGCGCCGCTTTGGCTCGCCCGCTCCCCGCCGGAAGGACGAGCCATCCACCGATCCCTGCCATGACCGCGATCGGGATGTTCACGTAGAGACACCAGCGCCAGGCGAGGTACTGGGTCAATGCTCCACCCAGCAGAAGCCCGATCGCCGCCCCGCTTCCCGCGATCGAGCCGTAAACAGCAAAAGCCGTCGCCCGTTCCCGTGGCTGCGTGAAAGAGACCGCGAGCAGGGACAGTGCCGTCGGGGCAAGCAAGGCAGCGAATGCGCCCTGCAATGCTCGCGCCGCGACAAGGGTCGCAAAGTTCGGTGCGGCGCCGCCGATCGCCGACGCGACGGCGAACCCGGCGAGACCGATGAGGAATGCACGCTTGCGACCGGCGTAGTCGGCGACTTTGCCGCCGAGGAGAAGCAGACCGCCGAACGCGAGCGCGTACGCGGTTACCACCCACTGCCGGTCGGCGTCCGACGCACCAAGGGCCGACTGGGCCGAGGGCAGCGCGATGCTGACGATGGTGGCGTCCAGCGCGATCATCAGTTGGGCGATCGCGATGAAGGCAAGCGCAGTCCATCTCCTGCTGTCCGGTGGCGGAGCCGTCCAGGTCTGCGTTTCTGCGGTGGCCGCGCTCATGTCGGGCGAACCTCGCGCCGCGCCGCGACACCCGCCGTGGCGCCGAGGGCCGCCCCGACCACTACTGCAACGATCGCGACCCAGGCATCCGGCTTGACCGTCATGTCGAAAACGACGCCCAACGCCATGCCCACCCTGATCATCCAGGAGATCGCTGCGGTGCGGCGGCTCACCCTTCCCCGCATGAGGCTGACACCGGTGACGGCGCTGGCCACCGCAATCAATACCCAGCTCGTGAAGCCAACCGCGACCCATCCCTTCCAGCCGGTCCCGGCCGCCACCAAATACAGCCCGGGGACCAGGATCGCGAGCCCCGAGATGGGCCCGAGGACCCGGTTCAGCTGCCCGGCCGGGATGCCGGCTCGGAGGCTGACGCCTTCGATCGTCAACAGAACGAACAGCAAGAGAGCTCCGACGATGTGCACGAACAACGCGATCGAATACAGATTCATCGATTGCCTCCTTGAATCCAGCCTTGGCCAGCTAGGTTACCACAAACTTATAGTGACTTAAAGTATTGGGCTGCCTAACTTATTCCGGGTACAATCGGGCCGGTGGCATCGCGACCCGGGTTGAGGGAGCGCAAAAAGGAGCAGACACGTCAGCTGATCTTCGACGCCGCTCGAAAGCTGTTCGAGGCAAAGGGCTTCGACGGCGTGAGCGTGGCCGAGGTCGCCCGCGCGGCCGACGTCTCCGAGGTGACCGTCTTCAACTACTTCTCGACCAAGGAAGACCTGTTCTACGGAGGCATGCAGTTCTTCGAGGAGGTTTTGATCGAGTCCGTCCGCGGCCGCCCGAAGGGGGAGCCGGCGCTCAAGGCATTTCGCCGCACCCTGCTCGCCGGGGCTGACCGGCTGGCGACCAAGGAAAGCGCAGACGCGATCTCGCGAGCAGCGCGAGCGATCCCGGCCAGCCCGTCACTGGCGGCGCGCGAGCGGGAGATCGTCGAGCGCTACACCAAACGTCTCGCCGAGATCCTGGCCGAGGAATCGGGCGCCGACCATGGCGATGTCGTGGCTATCAGCATGGCCAGCGCCCTGATGGCGACCCACAGGGCACTGGTCAGCCACGTGCGCGGCCGCGTTCTCTCCGGGGTGCGAGGCCAGCGGCTTGCCGACGACTACCGCGCGCAGGCCCGCCGGACTTTCGCCCGCCTCGAACGCGGCCTGGGCGACTACGCCGTCAAGCGATAGCTCTCAGCGGGCGGCTTTGAGGGCGGCCTTGAGGTCCGAGACGCCCATGTAGGCGTTGAGCTTGCGCGCGCTGCCCGCCGACCCGGCGTAGATGTACTGGATGTTGACGCCCGCCCGGCCGAGCTTGGTCGCGAGCCTGCCCAGAGTGCCAGGCGAGTCGCCCAGCGTGACCGCGAGGACCTCCTCTTCTGAGGTCTGCCAACCCTTGGAAGCAAACACCTTGCGCGCCGTGGCCGGCTTGTCCACGACCACCCGGACAGCCCCGCGTCCGCCTTCGGTGGCGCCCATGACCGCGACGATGTTTGTCTTCTTTTCGCCCAGCGCGGATGCGATCTCGCCGAGCATTCCCGGTTGGTCCGGGACCCATAGCGTCAGCTGCTTGGCCCGTGGCATGCCCCATTTCTCCTCGTGAATCCGACGAAAAGTCGAGGCAAGTGTAGGCATGTTTAAGGGCTTGGCACATGAGGCATTTCGAGCGTGGAAGCGACTCCCAAGGTCAAAGATCAGGAGGTGTGATTCAAGATGACGTTGAGTCGCTGAAGCCCGATGCGGGAGTTCGACAGGCTGTTCGTGGATTTCTTTGGGACGCCCGTCGAGTATGCGCGCGAGCCGCGCACCTGGCCGCTGGCGCTGGACATCGCCGACCTCGGCAACGCCTATCAGGTCAAGGCTGCCCTCCCCGGCTTGAAGCCCGAGGAGGTCGAGGTGACCGTCGCGGACGGGGTGCTGGACATCAAGGCGCAGCGGAAGCAGGAAACCGAGTCGAAGGACGGCGGCTACCTGCGCCGCGAGCTGACGTACGGCGACTATGAGCGGCGGGTTCAGCTGCCGGGCGATGTCAGGGAGGCGGACATCAGGGCCGGCTTCGAGAACGGGATGCTGAGCATCGAAATCCCGAAGGTCCCGGCCCCGCAGCCGGTGAAGATCCCGGTCGTCGGCAAGCCGGAGAAGCAGCTCGTCGGAGCCAATTCTTGAGAAGAGCTAAGCCAGGCGTGGGGAGGGCCGCGCGCCGCGGCCTTCCCCCAGCTGACACTATTAAGAAGACGCGAGGGCCTCGGAGCTTACACGCACAACTGCATGAACGCGGCCTCCCTGTGCCTGCACCGGACCGCGCACCGACGATGGCGGCGGGTTCTCAGCCCGATCAGGGCTCAGGTTAGTTCGAGGAGTAGGCCCGAAGCGCGTCGGCACGCCCTGTCCGGCGCAGCTTGTCGAGCGCATGCCGCTCGAGCTGACGCACGGTTTCCCGGCTCGTGCCGAGCCGGCGGGCGACCTCGTCCAGCGCGCGCTGGTGTCCGTCGGTCAACCCGAACCTGAGCTGGATCACGCGCCGCTCCCGCGGCTCGAGCGTGCTGAGCACATCGTCGACCTGGTCCTTCAGGTCCGACTCCAGCGCGGCCGTGGCCGGGGATTCGGCCGTCGCGTCCTCGATCAGGTGGCCGAGCTCGGTGTCACCCTCCTCGCCGATAGGCGTCTCGAGCGAGACAGTGTCGCGCGAGGTCTGGCGCAGCGCCTCGACTTCATCCGTGGTGAGGCCGAGCTCTTCGCCGATCTCCTCATCGGTCGGCTGCCGGCCGAGCGAGTCGCGCAGCCTGTCGGAAACGCGGACCAGCTTGTTGGTCTGGTCGCCGATGTGGATCGGAAGCCGGATGGTGCGCGCCTGGTCGCCGATCGCGCGCAGCACCGCCTGCCGGATCCACCACGTCGCGTAAGTCGAGAACTTGAACCCGCGTCGGTGGTCGAACTTCGCTACAGCCCGCATGAGGCCGACGTTGCCCTCCTGGATGAGGTCGAGCAGCGGCATGCCGCGACCCTGGTACTTCTTGGCAATCGAAACGACGAGTCTCAGGTTGGCTTCGGTCATGTGGCGCCGTGCAGCATCTGAGCCGGCCTCGATCTGCTTCGCCAGCTCGATCTCCTGCTCCTTGGTCAGCAGCGTGCCGCGTCCGATCTCCCGCAGGTACGCGCCGAGCGCGTCGTCGACCTCGGCCTGGCCGGGCTCGGGCTGAGTCTGGGGACGCGCTTCGATCTCGGAAAGGACATCGGCGAGATCCGGCATTGCTTCCTGCGCGCCGGCGCGGCCCTCATCCTCGGTGTCGTCGAACCAGGTTGAGACGTTGGACTGGAGTTGCATGCACCGATGAACTTACCCACCGGGCCGTCTGGACAAACCCGCGAGGAGATGCGCGTAAGGTGGTTTTTGCCAGACCAATTTGAAGGTGGAGGTATGGGATGAAGATTGCTTGCGTGCTCGGGCCTAAGTTCGAGGATTCCGAGTTCAAAGAGCCCTATGACGCCTTCCGCAAGGCCGGCCACGAGGTAGCGATCGTCGGACTCGAAGCCGGGGCTGAGATCGAGGGCGACAAAGGCAAGGTGAAAGCCCGAGTCGACAAGTCGTTCAAAGATGTAAAGACAGACGATTTCGACGCCCTCTTGATCCCGGGCGGGGGCAGCCCGGACAAGCTCCGCGCCCACCCGGAGGCGGTGAGCTTCGTCAAGGAGTTCATGAAGGCGAGCAAGCCGGTGTTGGCGATCTGCCATGGTCCGCAGCTGCTGCTCGCGGCCGACGAGTACAAGAACCACAGGATGACGGCGTGGAAGACGATCCAGGACGACTTGAAGAAGGCCGGCGCGAACGTGGTCGATCAGGAGGTGGTGGTGGACCGCAACCTCGTGACCTCACGCCAACCGTCTGACATTTCCGCCTTCATTCGCGAATCGCTGAAGGCCCTGGAGCAGGTCCCCGCCAGGCGGTAGTTGCTCGGGTGCGCCAAGCGCACCGCGTTTGAACGCGCCACTGTGTCAGATTCAGGGCACTTATTCTCTCCGGGAGTTGAGCCGCGAAGGCATCATCACGACAGGCGGAGGCGGCATAACGGTCCTTGATCCGGACGCGCTGACGAAAGCGGCCGGCTATGAGATGGCCTGGGCCTGATGGGCTGGGTCAACTTCGAGGTGCGCACCAAACGGCGCGCCGAGCTCGTCGACATCACCGAACGCGTGGCCGAAGCGGTCGCGCGGTCAGGCGTCGCAGACGGCACATGCAATGTGTTCGTGCCTCACACGACCGCGGGTGTGACGATCAACGAGGGCGCTGACCCCAACGTCGCGAGCGATATCGCGTCGCTACTGGCAGAGCTCGTTCCGAAGGAAGCGGTGTTCGAGCACGCGGAGGGCAACTCCGACGCCCACATCAAGACCGTGCTGGTCGGCCCGTCCTGCGTCGCTCCGGTGCGCGGTGGCAAGCTCGGCCTGGGGACCTGGCAGGCGATCTTCCTGTGCGAGTGGGACGGGCCTCGGACAAGGCGGGTCGAAGTCGCAATTTCCGCGCTTTAGTTCACAAGCTCCAGCTCACGCGCGGTGACCACCGCGCTGACCATCGACTTCGTGCCCAGCTTGGCGCTGATCGACCGCATGTGGGTGCGCACCGTGGAGTAGCTGATGGCCAGCTGGCGCGCGATCTGCCGGGTGGCGATCCCATCCGCGAGCAGCTGAAGGACCTCACGCTCTCGCGGGCTGAGGCTCTCCTGCATGTGGACCCTGTCGGCACCCCGGCTGACCAGGCGGGCGATCATCGCCGGCGAGATCAGGGTCGCGCCCTCAGCGGCCTTGCGGATAGCCGCTGTCACCTCGGACGCCGGGCTCGACTTCAGCACGTAGGCGCTGGCGCCCGCTTCGACGGCGGCGAGGCGGGCATTGTCACCGCCGTCGCGGCTCAGGAACACGAACCTGACAGTCGGAAACGCCTCGCGCATGGCAATCGCCGCATCGCGGCCGGTCCCGTCGCCAAGGTGGAAGTCCATCACGACGATATCGGGATCCAGCTGGCGCGGCAGGGCGGCGGCCTCACTCACGGAGCCGGCCTTCCCGACCACGACCATGTCTTGCTGCCCGTCGAGCAGCAGGCCGAGGCTTTCCGAGACGAGCTGATGGTTCTCGACGATGATGACCCGGATCGGCCGCGGGCCGCCGTTGGTCCTCGCGACGGGCAACCGCTGTCTTGATTTCAGCTGACTCACCGGCGGGCCTAGGACAGCTCGGCCCGCCTGGTCTGGTAGCGGGCCTCCAGCTGCTGGACGACGGCCGCGACGTTTGCTCGCTCGTCATGACGGGCGGCGTGAAGCCGCTCTCGGAACGTGCCGAGCCATCCGCAGATCTCTTCCAGGCTGTCGATCGCCGGCACGTAGAGGTCAAAGGAAGGCGAAGGGGCCAGGCCCTCCCTCTGGGCCTTGGCCCCCTGCCCTCGCGTTGCCCCCCGGTTGGACGATTGGAACTTGCTGCTCCCAGCAGCCATGACGGCCACACCTTACCCCGCGTACCGCAACATTCGGGGTCAAAATTAACTGGTCGAATCCGCCAATGCGTTGTACCCTCAGGGCGGAGGCAAGGCTCATGCGCGAGGCGCGGCTGGATTTCTACGAGCTTCCGGGCGAGGATCTGACCACTTCCGTCCTGCCAGAGGTGGCGGGTTGGATCTCGATTTACGAGGAGCTGGCGTCAGTCCTCGGCTCCGTCCTGTCGCGCGCCAACGGGTCCGCCGAGAGCGCCGAGCTGCGAAATCACCTGGAATGGATCGAACTCAGGCTCGCCGCATGGCGCGACCGCCACACGGAGCTGGCCGGGGTGGTGATCGACCGGAGTGACCATACCCTCACGTACGGGGGGAAATCCCTTCGCCTGACAAGGCGGGAAGCGGACCTGCTGGACTTTCTCCTCCGGCACCCCAAACACCCGTTCACCAGCAGCCAGCTCGCGACGCTGGCGTGGCAGAATTCGAGGCTCTCCGACGCCCAGGTCCGCACCTACATCATGCGGCTCAGGAACCGCCTGCGAGAGGTTGGCCTGGAACATGTGATCACTGTCGTCAGGAACCGGGGATACGGCGTCACGGCGACACTCGGTAAGGTCGAGACGTGATGGACGAGACCAAGGCGGCCCCGGAGTCCGTCGCCGAACTGCTCATCTCCGCAAAATTGCTCATGCTGCAGTCCAAGCGACTGCTGCTCGCCAGCGTGGAACGGCGCTCGAAACAAAAGGGACGCGACTCGCTACGCGTGGAGACGGATCGGCTTCGCGAGGAGACAAAAACGGCGCACGAGCAGTATTGCTCGTACGTCCTGACATGGGGATCGCCGGCGACGCCGGACTACTGGCCCGTGGCCTACGGGCGCCTTGTCGAAACGGCGGCGAAGCTGTCGGCCAAACTGCGAGGAGCCTCGACGGGCCTCCCACCGGAGGAGCGTTATCAGGTGGCGGCTGAGGTGGAGATCCTCGAAACGCTGGCCGAAGAGTGGCGCGAGTCGATCCGGAAATCGATCGTGGCGGTCGCTTAGGGCTTCAGCTCTTCCATCACCAGCACAAGGCCGGCCGGCCCGCTTCCGTCACCGACCGTGTGCGCCATCACCCGGCAGCGGATCTCCCGGCCCTTGCGCGTCATCGCCGTGACCACCAGCTCGTCGTGGCGGGGATGCCCTCCCGCGCCCGCATCGATCAGCGCCCTGAGCTTCTCAGCGGGGAGTCCGATCTCGAGGTCGAAGAAGGACTTTCCTAGCGCCTCATCGGACCGCACGCCCCAGAGATCGGCCGCCCGCTCGTTCCATACCTGGACCCTCATGCTCTTGTCCAGCACAGCGGCGCCGACTTCGATGTTGCCGGTGATTGCGACGAGGAGCTTGTTCAGCCGTTCCACCTCGCTGGTGCGAAGCTGCAGATCAGTGTTGATGCTGTTCAGCTCGGCGTTGGTCGATTCGAGCTCCTCGTTCAACGTCTCCAGCTCCTCGTTGGTCGACTGAAGCTCCTCGTTGGTCGTTTCCAGCTCTTCAACCGTCGATTGAAGCTCCTCGTTCGTCGTCTCGAGCTCCTCCCTGTGCGACTGCAGCTCCTGGCTTAATCGCTCGAGCTCTGAACGCAGGTGCATCGCGCTCGTGACGTCGACGAAGTTGATCGCGACCCCCACGAGCGAGCTGTCGTCATCGATCAGGGGGGCGACGTGAATGTCAAACAGCCCGGGCGTGCCGTCGGCTCTTTTGATCTCGACGCCGGAGGTCGACGTCGGGCGGCGTTCGCGGGTGACGCGGTCGATCGGCGTCCGAAGATCGATCGGCTTGTAGGAAAGCTCGAGATCCTTCAGCGAGCGCCCCAGATCGGCGGGCGCGATCTCAAACAGCTTGCGCGCGGACTGGTTGGCGCTGATCACCACCCCGGTCGCGTCCACTACGACCTGGGGGTACGGAGTGCCTTCGGTGGTCAGCTCACGGACCCGCAACTGGCGGGCGACATGATTCGTGGCCTCGGCGCTGCCGGACTGCGCCAGCAGGACGAGGCGCTCCTGAAGATGCAGCGTCGCCACCTTGCTGAAAATGCGTTCCTTCAGGTCGACCGGCGTGAAAAGCGCCGTATGTGTGAGCAGCATCTCGGCCCGGCCCAAAAACAGATAGCCGTCGTCGTTCAGCGCGTAGTGGAACCTGGCCAGGATCCGGCCCTGGGCCTCCGCCGTGAAGTAGATGAGCGTGTTGCGACAGATCAGCAAGTCGAGCCTGGAGATGGGCGCGTCTTGCGTCAGGTCGTGGCGGCCGAAGATGATCGCTCGGCGCAGCGCCGCCCGAAACATGAAACGGTCGCCCTGGCGCTCGAAGTAGCGCGACCTCAGGTTCTGGTCCAGCGACTCGAGCTCTCTGGAGGAGTAGCCGGCGCGAGCTTTGCTCAGCGCCTCCTCGTCGACATCTGTGGCGTAGATCTTGACCCTGTCGACGAAGCTCTCCTCGCCCAGCGCCTCGCACAGGAGGACGGCCGCCGAATACGCCTCTTCGCCCGATGAGGTCCCCGTGCTCCAGACGCGGATGTCTCCACTCTTGGCAGCGACGCGAGGAACGATGTTCTTGGCCAGATAGTCCCAGCTGTCCTTGTCGCGGAAGAATTCCGTGACGTTGATCAGGATCTTGTTGAAGAGCGTGGCGAACTCTTCGGTATGGACCTGGAGGTAGTCGAGATAGGCGCGGAAGCTGTCAATGCCGAGCTCCGAGCATCGCAGCGCCACCCGCCGAATCAGGCTCGCGCGCTTGTAGCCGGTGAAGTCAAACCCACGCGTGTCGCGAAGGTATTCGATCAAGGCCTCGAAATCGGCTCCGGCTTGCAGCGTCAATCGACCGCCGCACCAGCCAGCAGCGCCATGAGGCCGGGAGCAATCTCGTCGAGCGGCAAAACGAAGTCGACCGCGCCAGTCGCAATCGCCGCGGACGGCATGCCGAAGAATTCCGAAGAAGCCTCGTCCTGCGCGATGACGGTCCCGCCTCGCTGTTTGATCGCGGTCACGCCCATCGCGCCATCGTGGCCGGAGCCGGTCAGGACGACTGCGATCGCGCGATCGCCATAGGCGGCCGCCACCGATTCGAACATCAGGTCCGCCGAAGGTCTCACGAAGTTGACCAGCTCCGTATCGGTCAGGGTGAGGGTCCCCTTGCGGTTGATGAGCATGTGCTGATTCGGAGGCGCGAGGTAGATGTGGTCCGCCAGCAGCTTCAAGCCTTCTTCAGCGTGCATGACCGGAAGCCGGGACTGCCGCCCGATGACTTGCGGCATCAGGCTGCGGTGACGGGGGTCGAGGTGCTGCACGATGACGATGATCGCTCCAAGCTGAGCCGGCAGGCGGCCGAGGAGTTGGGTCAGGGCGGTGACGCCGCCGGCCGAGGCGGCAATCGCGACTATGTCAAACGAGGCTTCGGATCGAACCGGGAGGTTCAGTCCGGGGCGCGGCCTCGACCGCCTTGCATTTCCGCCGCCCGGATCTTCCAGTAGTCACGCTTAAGCTCGAACCGCGATGCCTGCAGTTCCAGGAGGATGACGTCGGTCTCGCGAATGGCCCTCGCCACCTCCGGTGCCGACTGGTCCGCGTACCGCCGGCATAGTTCGAGGAGCTCGTGCTTGAACTTGATCAGGTCGTCGTAGGTGGTCGCCCAGTGAAGTGCCTGCTCGCGGGTGGCTGTTGCCGGATTTTCACCCTGAAGCCGGTAGCCAGGGTCGCCGATCCGCTGGAGAAACGCCGTCGCCGCCTCACGCCGCTGCATCTGTGTCCACTCGTCCCATACCCCGTTAACCGGACCGTCCGAATTTGTACCTGCCATCATGCTCCCGATCCGTGCGGAAGGGGATAGGTCCTTTGCACCGCGCCCGCCTCCGTGCTTAAGATCGACTAGGTGCTGCGGAAGGCGAATACGCTCGAGCCGAAAGTCCTCGGCGATCAGTTCGCGCTGCTCGTGTCAAGCGTGGTCGATTACGCGATCCTGATGCTGGACGCGACGGGCAAGATCGTCACTTGGAACGAGGGCGCCGAGCGGATCAAGGGCTACACCGCCGACGAGATCATCGGCCGGCATTTCTCGATCTTCTACCCGCCCGAAGACGCCAGGAGCCGCAAACCTGACTGGGAGCTCGAGGTCGCCAAGCGCGAAGGCCGGTACGAGGAAGAAGGCTGGCGTCTGCGCAAGGACGGCACCCGTTTCTGGGCGAACGTTGTCATCACCGCGCTGAGAGACGAGTCCGGCAAGCTTCGCGGCTTCGGAAAGGTGACGCGCGATCTTACGGAGCGACGCCGGCAGGAGAACGCCCGCGATGCTGAACGCGAGCGAGAGGCCGCCCGTCTCCGCGCGCATGCCGATCGCATGGCCGAGCTCGAGCGCACGAAGGCACATTTCTTGAACCTCGCGTCGCATGAGCTGCGAGGACCGCTGACCGTGGTCCGCGGATACAACTCGATGATGCAGGACGGGTCGATACCGCCTGAGCAGATCCCAGCAGTGGCTCGGATCCTGGAGGGGAAGCTGGCCCAGATGGACCTGCTGGTGGAGCAGATGCTGGAGACCGCTCGCCTGGAGCACGACACGCTCGAGCTCGATAAGCGCACTTTTGACCTGCGGGCCGTGGCCCAGGACCAGCTCGACATCTTCCGGCCGTTGAGCCGCGGCCATCATTTCGTGATGCATGTGCACGAGGCTCCGCTTCTGGTCGAGGGTGACCGGTCGCGGATCGCGACGATCATCGCGAACTTCATGGACAACGCCCTCAAGTACTCACCTGATGGTGGCGAGATCCGCTGCACCACGGGCAGGCGCGGTTCGCAAGGCTTCATCAGCGTGCGTGACTCAGGGTTGGGGATCGCGGCCGAGCACATCCCGAAGCTCTTCTCCCGTTTCGGCCGGCTGCCGACCGAACAGAACGTGACGATTCCGGGCACCGGCCTCGGGCTGTTCCTGTGCCGTGAGATCGCGACTCGCCACGGCGGCGACATCAGCGTGATATCGGCTCCTGGAGACGGGTCCGAGTTCACGCTCACGCTTCCGACGGTTCCCGCCTAGGACGGCCGAAAAACCTTCCCGGAGTGCCGGGAAGCATGCGAACATTTGCTCGTTGTGAGTTCGCCGTCGCCGGAAGCCGTCGGGCTCGGCCTCAACACCGCCGATCCCGCCACCCTTGTCATCGACTTGAACTGCGCCTTCGCCTCGATCGAGCAGCAGCACGCCGCGGAGCTGCGCGGCCGCCCCCTGGCGATCGCCGCCTATGCCACCGACGCAGCGACCATCGTCTCCTCATCGCGCGAGGCACGCGACCTCGGCATCAAGACCGGGATGCGCGTCTTCGAGGCAAAAGCCATCTTTCCCGCGATCGTGATCCGCGAGCCAGACCCACCGCTCTACCGAACGGTGTCAGACAAGCTCATCGAGATCATGCTGCGCCACAGCCCCGAGGTGCTCCGCATGTCGATCGACGAGGCGTCGATGAACCTGGCCGGCACGCCTGGCTTGAAGAAGCTTGGACCGGAAGGGGTGGGACGCGCCGTCAAGCAGGCAATCCGCGAGGAGGTCGGCGAGTGCGTGACCGCGTCGGTCGGCGTGTCGACCTCGATCTGGATGGCCAAGCAAGCGTCGAACCTCGACAAACGCGATGGGCTGCGACGGATCGACCACTCCAACCTGTTGTCGGTCTTCGCGAGCCTTCAGCTCACCGACCTGTCGGGCATCGCGGAAGCCACAGCACGCCGGCTTGCGCGGGCGGGCATCGTGACGCCGCTGCAGTTCCTTCAGGCAACGCCTCCCCGGCTCGGGCTCGCTGGGATGCATGTCGAGCTGGCGCGTGGATGGAGCATGCGATTGCGCGGGTTCGAGGTCGGCGCGTTCGAGACCGCCCGCCGCAAGAGCTACAGCCACTCGCATGTGCTTGCCAGGGCGACCGCTTCCCAGGGCGAGCTGGAAGAGCTGCTGATGCGCCTGTCTGACATGGTCGGGAGGCGGCTCCGGTCGGCCAACCGCCTCGGCAGCGTTGTGTCCGTCGGGGTCGTCTACCGTCCGGACGCCGGCGGCTTCTCGAAGCAGTCGAAGCAGCCGAGCCCGATCTCGACCGGCGACGAGATCTACCAGGCGGCGCTCACGCTGCTCGCGGCGCGCGATCCGCGGCGGACGGTCGGCACGCTAGGTGTGGGCCTGTCCGGGCTTAGCGACGGCGATGCCGGTCAGCTCGACCTGTTTGCCCCCGCGGCCCGACCGCGCGGCGAGCGGCTCGAAGCTGCCATGGACGCGATCCGCGATCGGTTCGGTGAGGAGGCTCTCCAGCGCTCGCGCCTCCTCGGCAGGGCCCGGGTGGTGCGAGACCGGATCGCCTTTGGTAATACAGGCCACCCCGATGAAGCCCGAAAGGATGACGCCTGAGGGAAGGAGTGACTTGTTGGGGGAGAAGGAACACAATAGGGATATGGCCTCCAATCAAGAGGAGGCTGCTGGGGCGGCATGGGAAGGCGCCGATCTCGAGCGACCGATAGTCGGAGAGGATCCGCAATCGCAGTCGCTCGATGACGCGCGGCACTGGGCTGGGGTCTACCGGCATCTGGTCAACCTCGAGCAGCAGCTCTTCGACGTGCTCGCACGAATGATCCCGACGATGCCGAACGAGGCGCAGAGAGAAGCCGAGCAGACCAATCTGCCGGTGCTGGCAACGCAAGTCGAACGGTTCAGGCACCGCCTGGACTACTGGGTGAAGCGCCAGCGCGACCTGGAGCGGCGTTAGCTGCTTCTACCGCACCGATTGCGGCCAGGTCGTCGATGGCGGCCATGAAAGGAATGCTGCCGTGATTGCCGCCCGAGCTCGCGTGAGCGATCTCGTGCAGGACGACACGCGCGAAGTGACGCGGTGAATCCAGCACCGACCGCTTGATCACTATGTTGGGCGAGTCCCAGACACCCTCCGTCTCGTAAGCGCCCTCATCGAGCCGCATCGTGTTCGAGATCCGGATCTCCCTCACGCGCTTCGCGTGGTCGCCGGCCAGGCGCAGCAGCTCGGGCAGGATCCGCCAGGTCTCCCGCTCCGCCTTCTTGAGCTTGGAGGCATCGATGAAGTCGTACGTGAAGGACGCGTTCCACACCTGGATGAAACCTCTGATGTCGAGGATGGGGTCGCCGTTGAGGTCGCGCAGGCTCCCGAGACGCGCCAGCAAGCGGTCGGGAATCATGATCACCTTGTAGCCGTCGGCCCTTGCTTCGATGATGGTCGCCCCCATGGTGAACATCTGCTGCGAAGTGACGAAGACAGTTTTGCCCCTGGTCGCCAGGATCCGGACGGCTTGCTCCTGCACATCGAGCCAGAGGATCTCGTCGTGGTTCGTGCCGGCGGGAATGCGGGTCAGGTCTTGCGCGAGCTGCTCCGCGATGACGTCCGACGTGGCCTTCAGCAGGATGGCTTTCACCCGGTCCTGATAGGCGCTGCGGCCGACGTTGGTGCGCTCCCGATTTAGCGCGCGCTGCAGCTGAGCAGTGGTCGAGGTGATGTTGTAAGAGAAGAGAAACTGCTCCTCAACCGCCACGCGCACGCCCTTGACGTAAATCCGCGCGGGTTCGTTAGGGCGCCGCTGCAGGATGGTGCCGAATTCGGTGCGCTCGAGCTCCTCATCGCCGGCGAAACGCAGGAAGTAATCCCGCGCCGCGGCCATGTCCTCGTCGGGTAGGCCGCTGAGGATGAAATCGGTCCCGCGCCGCTTTGGTTCGGACGGCGGTGAGATTGCCGCGTGCAACGTCTTCACATCGGCGAAGTTGCTCTTCGCCGCCCGCCGCAGCGTGATGTCTGCCTGGGGGGTACGAACCTTCACCTCGATGCCGCGACGATAGAAAGTGGCAAGCGCATCCTTCAATCCGACTCCGAATTTGCCAACCACAAGCGCGGACTTGCGCCGCTTCTCGGGATTCTCGTTCTGGGTCAGGTGCTGGTAGTGAAGCCCGCGGCCGAAGTCCGTGACGTGCCAGCCGTCGCGCCGCTTGACGATCTGTGGTTCGGCAGTGCCGCTGAGCGCCTGCTCGTCGAGCGCGTTCGCGATGACCTCGCGGATCGCCTCGGCCACGCCCCAGTGGTCGAGGATCTTCTCGACATTGAGGTCGAAAAGCGATGCCTGTTTCCTAGCCGAGCGCACCCACGGCCATTATTGGCGGCTGGGCGGGTTTGCAATCGTCCAGTGAAGGCCTCCGTCAGCCGTAAAAACCAGGCCACCGCTGGACGGGCCGCTGAATGTCTGGCCCCAGGCATGCCTCGAATCGAGTACCTGAATCACGTACAGGTTCTCGGGCAGGTGGGCGTCGATGTGGAACCAGGTGTCACCACGGTCGGCCGTCTTGTAGAGGTCGGGACCCTCCACCACCCACCAGTGGGTGGCATCCTGGAACACGCTGCCTAGAACGTCCTCCGTCCGTCCGTCCGAGCCGGTCGGCCCAACGAGCGGGGTCCAGGTCCTTTCGTCAAGGGACTTGTAGCCGTATTGGCGCCCTGAACCAGGAGCTTGTGGGAAAGCGCCCACGATCACGCCGACGTGAGGGATCAAGGTGACCCACGTCGACACCTGATCCGCCTGAGCCAGTTCGGGCGCGTCGGGCAAGTCGCGGCGCTCCCAGGTCGTGCCGCCATCGATGGTCTTGTAAACGTGCGGAAGGCCGCTGCCGGAGGAACCTGCCCAGCCCTCGAGCGAGCTGCGGAATTCCGGCCAGCCAATGTCCGCCGGGAGGCTGTTCAGCTCAGCCCAGGTCACACCCCCATCGTGGCTTGCAAAAAGGTGCGGGCCCTGGTTCCCGGGACCGGCGAACAGCCAGCCGTTCAACGGATCTACGAAACGGAAGCCAAAGCCACTGAGGGCCTGCTCGGGCACCGCCATTGCGGTCCAATGCTCACCACCGTCCCTTGTCCTGTGCAGCTCGAGTGGATCGCCCACCGCGACGAAACCGGTGCTTCGATCGACGAACTGCAGGTTCGCGCCCGAGAGGAGTGACTTCCGACCTTCGAATCGCTTTTCCCAATGTTTTGCGCCGTCAACCGTCTTCAGAACTGCGTACGCTCCGACGTCTCGGTCCGGCCCTGGCGAGACAACCATGGCCCAGCCGAGAGCCGCATTGAGGAACGTGTACTGGACCCAGCCTCCCTGCTCGCGCGCTGGTGGGCTTGGGATCGAGGCCGGGTTCGATGCCGCCCGCAGCACCACCCAGGGTCGCAAGTAATAGGTGGACGCTCCGGCAATCGCAACCGTGGCCAGCGCGATCAGGGCGACGGCTCGCCTAGCCCGGGGAGAGAGCGCCGCCAACACCGAGCTCGTCTTCTCCATATGCCAGACCCTGGCCCGGTCCAGTCTATGCGGGGTGGCACCGCATCGGTGCGGCTGCTCTTTGCCTATTGCGCGACCGGAACGTTCATCTGTTGCCAGTGAAACCCGCCATCCGACGTGAACAGGAGCTGCGCGCCATTGCCATCGTCCAGCTGCCCCCAAGCATGCATGGCGTCGAGCACCTGTACCTGGTTGGGGCCCGTGCTCGCGCCGCGAGAGGCGAGGGTCCAGGACAGACCGCTGTCTGCTGTCTTGAAGAAATCCAGGCCCTGGAACATCCACCAGTGCCTCGCGTCCTCGAAGACATACTCACCGCTGGCTCCGCTTGCGCTGGGAATGGTGACGAGCCTCCACGTCGCTCCCTCGTCAAACGAGGTGTAGGTGTGGAGGGGACCCTGCGCCTGCGCGAGGACATACGCCACCACGCCGGAGCCGGGCAGGAGCTGCACCGTCGTCACCACCCCCGCTTCTGGCAGGTCCGCCTCTAGAGGCAAGTCGCGCCGCGCCCACGTCCCACCACCATCGAGGCTCAGATACACATGCGGCCTATCGGTGCCCGAAGCCCCGCTCCACCCCTCGGACAGGCCACGAAATGTTGCTGTGGACACAGCGTCCGACGGTCCGTCTGGCAGGCGGTTCCAGGTCGAGCCTCCATCCGCGGTTGAATACGTCCTCATCCGAGGGTTGGGCTCGTTGGGTCCCGCCAGAAGCCAGCCGTGCGAAGAGTCGACGAAGTTGAGGATCAGCGCGTCCGGCATCGGCAGCTCCAGCTGCGCCCACCGCGCACCTCCGTCCGTAGACCGATGCAGGGTGAGCGGATCGCCGCCGGCGACGAATCCGTTCCTCGCGTCGACAAAGTGAAGGGACTGGACGGTCGTCCCTATCCAGGTGCTCTGGCCGGACAGGACCTTCTGCCAGTGCTTGGCACCGTCGACCGTCTTGAATATCCAGTACGGTCCGGCGTTCTTCGAATCGGGCGCTATTTCAACCGCCCATCCGATGGAGGCGTTCAGGAATTCGTAGCGCGCAAAGTTGCCCGCGGGGACCGCGGACGAGCGCTTGACCTGCGTGGTCGCAATCGCTCGTTGAGACGTCTGCCAGGGGTGGAGGAAATAGAGAGCCGTCGCGCCGACCACGATCACCGCCAGCAGCATCATTCCGATCGCGCGCCGCACACGCGGGGAAAGCGCTCCCAAGAAACACGCCGTCCTGTCCATCACGGCCCGCCGCGTTCAGTCTAGAACGCCGCCGTCCGATTCAATAGGGGCGGGGATTTCGCGGTGTGGTGGTCAATTTTTCGTGGGCGATTGCGGTTCGTACGTCAACAGGACGTTGCCGGACCGAAACTCGCGGGAGGAAAGCAGCCTCAACGGAATCCGGTGCCCCGCAATCCCGGACAACGAGTTGCCCGCGCCGAGGAGCACCGGGTTGATGATGATCCTCAGCTCGTCCAGAAGACCATGCTCCATGAGGCTGGTCGTCAGCACCGAGCTACCGAGAACGAGGAGCTCTTTGCCAGGCTGCCGCTTCAGCGCGGCCAGCTCGTCGACATCCGTCAGCAACCGGGTGTTCGACCACTCCGGCTCGGGCTCATCGAGCGTCCGCGAAACCACGTACTTCGGCGCGCTGTTCATCCTCCCCGCCACCATCGGGTCCGTCTTGATGGCCTCCTCGGATGGCCAGTACTGGGCCATGCCGGCGTAGGTCGCGCGGCCGAAGATGAGGCCGTCGCTTGCGTCCAGCTGCTTGATCGCGAAGTCGTTGAACTCGTCGTCGACGTTGTGCCAGTCGATCTCCCACGGCTTCTCGCCCTCGAAGTAGCCGTCGAGGGTCACCATCAAGAAGGACGACAGCTTCCGCATCGTTACGCCGCCGCCTCGCACTCCGCACCGGCCACGTCGGCATGCTCGACGGGCTTCGCGCGCAGGAGCCAGGCGGCCACAGCGAGCGTGACCACGACCACGCCCGCGGCAACCAGCCACGCGAAGTGGTAGCCGCTCGCCAGCGCGGCAACCGTGTCGGCTCCGCCATGGACCATATCGACCGTGCGTGCGCCGGCCAGCGTGGCCAGCACCGCCAGGCCGAAGGCACCGCCCACCTGCCCGGTTGTGTTGAGCAAGCCTGACGCGAGGCCGGCATCGCTGGGCGCGACGTCCGCCATCGCGATCATCGTCAATGCCGGAAAGGTCAGCCCGCCACCCAGCCCCAGCAGCGCCATCGGGAGCAGGAGGTGGACGAGGTAGTTGGCGTGGGTCGGCGCGACCGCCATCAGCGCCAGCGCGAGCAGCGCCACGGTCTGGCCAGCCACGAGCATCGGGCCCGCGCCGAACCGGCCGATGAGCTGGGCCGAGAACCGGATCGAGAACAGCGCCATCACGACGGCCACCGGGAGGAAGGCGAGGCCGATCTCCATGGGGCCGTAGCCCTGCACGCGCTGGAAGTCGAGCGAGCAGACAAAGAAGAACCCGAGGAAGGACGTCGACATCAGCGCCTGCACCAGGTTCGAGCCGCTGACCTGGCGGGAGCGGAACAGGCGGAGCGGCAGGATCGGGTTGCGACCACGCGCCTGGCGAACGACGAAGGCGGCGAGCAAAGCGATGGCAATGATGCCGAGGATCGCCGTTCGGAGGGAGACGAGCCCGTAGTCGGACGTCTGGACGATCGTGTATACACCCAGCATCAGGGCGGCCGTGACCATGAGCGCGCCGAAGATGTCGGCGCCCTGGCCGATGCCGATTCCTTTGTCGTTCTCGAGCAGCCGGATGGCCAGGAGGGCCGTCCCGATGCCGATCGGAAGGTTGACGAAGAAGATCCAGTGCCAGCTCACAGACTGGGTGATCAGCCCACCGGCGATCAGGCCGACCACCGCGCCGGACGAGGCCACAAAGCTGAAGATGCCAAAGGCCTTAGCGCGCTCGAGCGGCTCCGGAAACGAAGTCACGATCATGGCAAGGATCACCGCGGAGCTGACTGCGCCGCCGATGCCCTGGATGAAGCGGGCGGCGATCAGCATGGGCTGGCTGAACGACAGGCCGCATAAAAGCGACGCGGCGGTGAACAGCGCGAGCCCCGCGAGGAACACGCGCTTGCGTCCCACCAGGTCGCCGAGACGGCCCGCAAGCAGAAGCAGACCGCCAAACGCGATCAGGTACGCATTGATGACCCACGCCAGGCCGGACTGCGAGAAGCCCAAATCTCGCTGGATGGACGGAAGCGCGACGTTGACGATCGTCATGTCGACGACGATCAGCAGGAAACCCGTGCAGAGGACAAGAAGCGAGATCCAGCGTGAATTCTTCATGCCTGTTGAGACACCAACCATCAGCAAAACTCATCGGTTGCAAACCGATGAGTTTGAGGCGGCTATTCCGTCTGCATTGCGATGGCGACCGGAACGGTCAACCTGAATTGCGCTCGGATCAAAAGACCGGATCTCGGTGCGATAGATGACATTGCGCGAATTCACCTCGGGGTGCGGCGCTCGGGGTGCGACCTCCAGCTGACGTCGGCCGGCGACGAGCTCACGGCCCTGATCGAGTTCGCCGGCCTTGGCGACGTCCTACGCGTCGAGGTGCAGCGGAAGCCCGAACAGTGGAAAGAGCCTGGCCGTGTCGAGGAAGAACGTGAACTCCCCGATGCGCCCATCTGACAGCTCGAGCACCTGGATGGCCCACGCGTCGTAGCCCCCGTTCGGGCTCGGCTTCCACTGGGCAAAGGTCGGCATTCCGTTTGCGCTTTCGATCGCCCGAACGCGCGAACCCTGGCATCCGATGCCGGGCCCAAACCACCACTTGAAGATGTCCTCCCGGCCGCTCAGCCACATGTCGTACGGCGGCATGGACTGCGTGGCGTCTTCGCGGATCAGGGAAGTCAGTGCGGTGATGTCATAGCGCTCGAAAGCGGAGACATATCGCTCGAGGAGCGCGCGGTCCTGCCGGCTGAGGGGCTTTGCGCTGCCGGTTCCGCCGGCGCTGTTGTTCGCCAGCGTTGCCCTCGCCCGCTGCAGCGCGCTGTTGACAGACGCGACCGAGCTTCCGAGCAGCTCGGCGACCTCGGACGCCTGCCAGTCCAGCACCTCGCGCAGGATGAGCACCGCGCGCTGCCGCGCCGGAAGGTGCTGCAACGCGGCGACGAAGGCGAGGCGGATGGATTCGTTTTGAACCGCGGCCTCCGCAGGGTCTGGCTCTGGCGCGATGAG
>Ga0209807_1000001_pt1 | contig 136677 bp, 130 predicted proteins | sample GraSoiAngelo_154_FD_186168 | JGI IMG/M metagenome (GOLD analysis project Ga0209807, IMG submission 186168) | Grasslands soil microbial communities from the Angelo Coastal Reserve, California, USA - 14_1009_13_20cm (SPAdes) (version 2) | ecosystem: Environmental > Terrestrial > Soil >... | reverse complement strand
CGAGCGTTCTCTCGACCTCGCGCAGGGATGCGCGGATGGTGCTGGTGCGCTCGAGCACGACATCCAGATTGATCGTGCTCGGGATCGACGCCCGCAGCAGCGGCAGGAGCTCGCGGACGCGCTCGGTCGTCTCGATGATGTTGGCGTTCGGCTGCCGGTTGATGATGACGAGCACCGAGGGCTTGCCGTTGGCGATTCCGGCGTTGCGAATGTCTTCCACCGAATCGACCACTTCGGCGACGTCCGAAAGGCGCACCGGCGACCCGCTGCGGTACGCCACGATGAGCGGGGTGTACTGGCCCGCCTTCTTCGCCTGATCGTCGGCCATGATCTGCCAGTGGCGATCCTCGAGCTCGACCGAGCCCTTGGGACGGTTGGCGTTGGCGGCGGCGAGGGCCGCGCGCACCTCGTCCAGCCCGATCGCGTACTTGTTGAGCGTCATCGGATTCAGCTCGACGCGCACGGCGGGAAGCGACGCGCCGCCCACCGTCACCTGGCCGACGCCCTCGGCCTGGGAGATCTTCTGCGCGAGGATGGTCGAAGCGGCGTCGTACATCTCGCCGCGGTCCAGCGTGTCGGAGGTGAGCGAGAGGATCATGATCGGCGCGTCCGCCGGATTGACTTTGCGGTAGGTCGGGTTGCGCGGGAGGCTGGTGGGCAGCTGGCTGCGCGCGGCGTTGATCGCCGCCTGCACGTCGCGCGCCGCGCCGTCGATGTCGCGGTCGAGGTCGAACTGCAGCGTGACGCGCGTGCTGCCGAGCGAAGAGGACGAGGTGATCTCGGTGACTCCGGCGATGCGGCCGAGCGCGCGCTCGAGCGGCGTCGCAACGGTCGCCGCCATGACCTCGGGACTGGCGCCCGGGAGCTGCGCCTGCACCGAGATCGTCGGGAAATCCACCTGCGGAAGCGGCGCAACGGGCAGGAGACCGAAGGCCACGGCGCCGGCGAGCGTGACGGCGGCGGTAAGCAACACCGTCGCGACCGGGCGCCGGATGGAGGATTCGGGGAGGCTCATCTTTATCCCCTCCTCGTCGAGGAGGGGTGCCCCGAAGGGGCGGGGTGGTGATGTGAACGCGTCAAACCACCCCGGCTGCTTCGCAGCCACCCCTCCTTATCCAAGGAGGGGAAAGCATGGGGCATCTCGGTACGTTCCGACATCGCGGCTAGTCCCTGAGAAGCGTTGCGTCGCGACCCGCGGCGCCCCGCCCGCTGACGCGCCGCGCCAGACTCACGCCGGGATAGAAAGTGACGACCTGGATCGTCGGGTAGCCCACCTCGGGCAAAGCCGAGAGCGGCAAGAGCCGGTAGGCGATCGCGCCGGCGAGCAGGATCGCGGCCATCAGCAGCGATGTCGCCACCGGCCGCAGGATGAAGAGGCGCGACGGGTTCATGCCCCCTCTTTGCGCCGCCGCTTGCCCTCGCCTTTCCCCGGCGCCTTGCCGCTCTTGCCGGGCGCGGCGCCGGCCGCGCGATCGGGAATCTCCACTTTAGCGCCGTCGCGCAGGCGATCGCTGCCTTCGACGACCACCCGCTCTCCGGGCGCGAGGCCGGATTCGATCGAGACGTTGTCGCCTTCTGCCATTCCGACACTCACCTTGCGCAGCTCGACCGTCCTGTCCTCCTTGATGACGTAGACGAAAGTCCCTTGCCCGCCGCGCACGACGGCCGCATTCGGGACGAGCGTCGCCCCGCGCCGAGTGTCGAGCAGCATGCGCACGTTGACGAACTGGTTGGGAAAGAGGCTCGCGTCTTCGTTCGGGAACTGCGCCCTGAGCTTGATCGTGCCCGTTGCGGGATCGATCTGGTTGTCGACGCTCGCGAGCGTGCCCGAGGCGAGCTTCTTCTTCTGCTCGCGGTCGTAGGCCTCGACCGGCAGTTTTTCCGCCGAGCGCAGCCGCTGCATCACGCTCGGCAAGTTGTCCTGCGGGATGGTGAAGATGGCGGTGACCGGCTGAAGCTGCGTGATGACCACGAGGCCGTTCGTGTCGCCCGAGCGCACGATGTTGCCCGGGTCGACCAAGCGCAAGCCCAGGCGTCCGCTGATCGGCGCGGTGATGCGCGAATAGGTGAGCTGCAGCCGGGCGTTGTCGATCTGCCCCTGGTCGAGTTTGACCGTGCCTTCGTATTGACGGACCAGCGCTTCCTGCGTGTCGACCTGCTGCTTGGCGATCGAGTCCTGGGCGTACAGCGTGCGGTAGCGCTCCAGGTCGATGCGGGCGTTGGCGAGCAGCGCCTGGTCGCGCGCCATCTGGCCCTCGAACTGCACGAGCTGCGCCTGGTAGGGACGCGGGTCGATCTCGGCGAGGAGGTCTCCCTCCTTCACCCCTTGTCCCTCTTTGAACAGTACTCTGATCAGCTCGCCGTCCACCCGGCTGCGCACGGTCACGGTCTTGAGCGGCGTCACCGTGCCGAGGCCGCTCAGGTAGATGTTGACGTCGCCGTTCCGCGCCGCCGCGGCGACGACCGGGGTCGGGCGCGTGGGATCGATACCGCGCCGGCCCGCGGGGCGCTGCTGCGCGTCGCTCGGCGCGAGGAAAAAGACCGCCGCTCCCGCGGCCGCCAGCAGCAGCACCAGGATCACGACCCACACGCCGCGCAGCGAGCGGCGTTTCTCGGTCATCAGATGGCTCTCGATTTTCATTGGGACCGCCCGCATCCGGCCCGCTCCCTACTCGGCGAGCCCAGGCCGATTACAGCAGAGAAATGTAACTCCCCCATTTCGCAAGGCAACTATTTGCAACAGGATGTTACCGCGCCCGATCCCGTCCGTTGCGCATCGGTAGAATGCCATCCATGCCCATCCGGCAAATCATCGAAGGCGGCCGCGTCCCGGTGAAGGTCTTCACCGACGACCTCGAGCCCCACGCGCGGGCCCAGCTCGCCAACGTGGCGCAGCTGCCGATCGTGTTCGGCCACGTGGCGGCGATGCCCGACGTGCACGCCGGCATAGGCGCGACCGTGGGCTCGGTGATTCCCACCCGGCGCGCGATCATCCCTGCGGCGGTCGGGGTGGATATCGGCTGCGGCATGAACGCGGTGCAGCTATCGCTCGGCTCGGAGCAGCTTCCCGACAGTCTCGCTCGCGTGCGCACCGCGATCGAGCGCGCCGTGCCCGTCGGATTCGACGAGCGCGGCGAGAGCGACGCGCGGCGCGACGCCTGTGCCCCTCTGAAGCGGCGCCTCGAAGGAGTGGTGCGCAAGCATCCGAAGATCGCCAAGATGCAGCGCGACCCCGAGAAGAAGTGGGTGCGGCAAATGGGCTCCCTGGGCGGCGGCAACCACTTCATCGAGGTCTGCCTCGACGAGAGCGAGCGTCTCTGGGTGATGCTCCATTCGGGCAGTCGCGGCATCGGCAACTGCATCGGCCGGTATTTCATCGCCCAGGCGCGCGAGGCGATGCAGAAGCGTGACGTGCATCTTCCCGACCGTGATCTCGCCTGGTTCGACGAGGGATCGCAGCTCTTCGAGGACTACGTCGAGGCGGTCGGCTGGGCGCAGGACTACGCTAGAGCCAACCGGCGCGAGATGATGCACCTGATTCTAGGCGCTCTGCGCCGCGAACTGCCGGAATTCGAGGAGACGAGCGAGGCGATCAGCTGCCATCACAACTACGTCGAGCCGGAGGAGCACTTCGGAGAGCGCGTCTACGTCACCCGCAAGGGCGCGATCAGCGCGCGCGCAGGCGAGCTCGGCATCATCCCGGGCAGCATGGGCGCGCGCTCGTACATCGTGCGCGGCAAGGGTAGCCCGGAGTCTTTCTGCTCCTGCGCCCACGGAGCCGGGCGTCGCATGAGCCGCGCCGAAGCGAAGCGCCGCTTCTCGCGCGCCGACCTCGAGGCGCAAACCCGGGGGGTCGAGTGCCGCAAGGACAAGGGCGTGCTCGACGAGATCCCGGGAGCGTACAAGGATATCGACGAGGTGATGGCCAATCAGACCGATCTCGTCGAGGTCGTGCACACGCTCAAGCAGGTCGTCTGCGTAAAGGGTTGAGCGAATGCCCCGGGAGGACGCAGCGAAGCCCGAGTTCTGGGAAAAGCGCTTCCGCGAAAGCTTTACGCCCTGGGACGCGGGGCGCGTGCCTGGCGCGCTCGAGCAGTTCCTGAAGACTGAGCCGCGAGACCAGCGCGTCCTGATTCCGGGGTGCGGCTCGGGCTACGAAGTGCGCGCCTTCGCTGAAGCGGGGCTCAAGACGCTCGCGATCGACTTCGCGCCCGCGGCGGTGGAACGTGCGCAACGGACCCTAGGACCGATCGCGCATCTCGTTCGTCTCGAAGATTTCTTTGAATTCGATTTCGACCGGCCGTTCGACCTCGTGTACGAGCGCGCCTTCCTATGCTCGCTGCCGCGCCCGCTGCGGCCGCGCTATGTGCAACGCGTAATCGAGTTGCTGCGGCCGCAGGGCAGGATCGCCGGATTTTTCTTCTTCGAAAACGGCGAGCGTGGCCCGCCCTTCGGGCTGAAGATCGGGGAACTGGAAGCCCTGCTCGGGAAGCATTTCGACAAGACTACCGATGCCCCGGTGACAGACTCGATCCCGATCTTTGCGGGAAAGGAGCGCTGGCAGATCTGGTCGCGAACAAGGGCCCGGAGCTAGACGCTCCGGGCCCGCTCTAAAGGTGTTCGCGGGTTAGCTTCTTACTGCAGCGGTCCCGCGTCGGTGAACGTGCGGATCGCGACCCAAAACGGCGCAGCGACCGCCGCACCGGTGGCCGGCGTCACGGTGAGCCGGCCCCAGTACTGGCCGCTCGCCGCAGCCTTGTCGGCGTTGACGGTCACGTTCAGCGTCGCGGACTCACCGGCGCCCAGCGTCACCGAAGCCGGCGATACCGAGGCGGCCACGCCGGTGCTCGCCCCCACCGTCACCGCGGCGCTCGCCGTGTAGGTCTGGCTCGCGCCGCTCACGTTCGTCAGTGTCACCGAGATGGTCTTCGACTGCCCCGACCCCGGCTCGATCTTGCGGAACGACAGCGTCGCCGGCTCGAGGACCGCCTTGGCCGTCGTCGCCGCCGCCAGATTGATCACGCCGCCGCCGATGTTCTGCGGGTTCGTCGTGGCCAGCCGTGCGTCCCGGGTGGCGGTGCCAACCAGGGCGCCTTTGACCTGCGCAGGGGTCCAATCGGGATGCAGCTGCAGCAGCAGCGCCGACGACCCGGCCACGTGGGGCGTGGCCATGCTGGTGCCCTGGAACATCGCGAATCGGCCGTGTAATACCGAGGACAGGACGTTCACGCCCGGTGCGCACACGTCAGGCTTGATGTCCAGCAAGTTGGCCGGCCCGCGGCTCGAGAAACCGGCGAGGAAGTTCTCGTTGTTCGTCAGGACCTCGGCGAACGATGTGCCGTTCACGGTGGCGCTGGCGTTGGTGGCGGCCGCGCTGCGGATGGCGCCGCGATCGTTCTGTGCGAGCATCACGGCCGACGTGGCGGGCTGGTCCGCAGTCCCGTCCTGCCCCATCGCGGCGGGATCACCCGGCGCGTTGTTCACCACCAGGACGCCGGAGGCGCCGGCGTCGCGCGCGTTGCGGATCTTGGTCGAGAACGTGCAGGTGCCACGGTCGATGACGACGATCCTCCCTGTGTGCGTCCCGGCCGGGACCGGCGTGCAAGCCTGGGTGGCCGCGCCGTTGGCCAGGCCGGAAGCTGTGTTGTTCCAGTTCGCGAGCTGCGCGGTCACCGCCGGGTCGAACGCACTGAAGTCGCCGACGGCCGCGCCGAACGTGGTCGCGGCGACAATGACCGGGATCCCGAAGAAGTGATTGTTCGTCGACGCGCAGGCCGTGATCGCGTCAGCGGCCTGGCCGGGACTCTCGACCGTGTTCACACCGGGCCCCGAATTGCCGGCTGCGATCGCGACCACCACTCCCGCGTTGGCGGCGCGGTTGCTGGCGACGGTGAGCTGGTCCTGGAAGCCGTTTATGCCGCCGCCGAGGCTCATGTTGATCACATCCATGCCGTCCTTGACGGCGTCCTCGATCGCCTGCGCGATGTCGTGCGAGGTCGCGTTCGCGGTTTGCCCGGGGAACACATTGTAGTTGCCGAGGAACGCCTTGGGCGCGACGCCCGAGAGGCCGGCCACGGCCGGGAACTTGCCGTTCGCTGGAGCGGTCGTCCCGTTTACGCCCGCGATGGTGCCGGAGACGTGCGTGCCGTGGTCCTGGAGCGCTTGCGCCGTGAACGACCCCGGCTTCCCGGTGAAGTAGACGCGCGCGACGATCACCTTCTTGCTGGTAAATTGCTGGTTGCCCGGATCGAACTTGGGGAACCCCGCCGGCGGCGTGAGCGTGTTGTCGGTGAGGAAGGGATGGGTCTGGTCGATGCCGGTGTCGAGGACGCCGATCTTGATGCCCGCGCCCGCGTTCGCGACTCCCCCGACCGCCGCCCAAGCGGCGGGCGCGTTGATTACGCCGACCGAACGGTTCATGGTGGGCGCGTAGGTGAGGCTGGGCTCGACCAGCGAGACCCCGGGGCCCGCTTTAAGCGAGTCCAGGCTCGCGCCGTTGAGCTGCACCGCGACGCCATTCAGCACCGTGTCGTACTCGCGGATCACTTGCGCAAGCAAACCGGTGGACTTGAGCCATTGTCGGAAGTCGTTGCGCGCGTGGGCGAGCGATGCCTGGTACTGGCCGTTGGCCCCCGCCGTGAAGTCGAGCTTGCCGTTCTTGTACCGCGCGGCGTTGGGCCAGTCGGCGAGCGGCGGCTGGGAGAAGATGACCAGGGCGTAGCCGTCGGCGACGCCAGTGGCCTGCGGGAGTCCGTCCGAGTTGTTGACGAGGGTGCCCGCGCAAAGCGCGGTCGAGAAGATTGCGCCCAGCAAACCGCTGAAGAAGCGTCGATTCATGGTCACCTCCGCGTTTGGTGAAACTATTTAAATCCCTTACGTTCGCTCAACCGCGGGTTGGTCGACGATTTTCCCGCGAACGATAAGGAATTCAAGTCGCCCGTTCGTTTTAAGCGTTCTGTGTTGATGCCGGGCGTTCGGTAATCTTGCCGCCGCCGGGCGCGGCAAGTCAAGAGGACCCCGGTCCCTCCCGCAAATTACACGAACCGGGCGAGCAGTTTCAGATCGACGTTGCCGCCTGAGAGGATCACGCCGACGCGTTTGCCGGCCACCGGAAGTCCGCGCTCGTAGAGACCCGCCGCGCCCAGCGCGCCCGTCGGCTCGACCACGATCTTCATCCGCTCCCACAGGTAAAACATCGCCCGGACGAGCTCCGCGTCGCTCACTGTGACCATGTCGTGCACGCGGCGCAGCACTAGGGGAAAGGTGAGCCGCCCGAGCGAGTGGGTGCGCGCCCCGTCGGCGATCGTGTCCGGGTTATAGCAGGTCTGCAGGGTTTTCGTCTTGAACGAGCGCGTGGCGTCGTCGCCCGCCTCGGGCTCCACGCCGATCACCTTGCAACCGGGCGAGAGATGGCACGCGGCGACCGCGCAGCCCGAGATCAGCCCGCCGCCGCTCACCGGCACGAACAGATAATCGAGCGGCCCCGCGTCCTCGATCAGCTCTTTCGCCGCCGTGCCCTGCCCCGCGATCACGTGGGGATGGTCGAAAGGCGGGATCACGGGAAGCTCGCGTTCGCGCGCCACGCGCTCGGCGACCTCCTCGCGCACTTCCTTGTGCTTGTCGTAGAGAAGGATCTCGGCGCCGTAGCCGCGGGTCGCCTCGAGCTTCACCGCGGGCGCGTCTGCCGGCATCACGATGGTGACGCGGATGCCGAGGAGCTTTCCCGCTAGAGCCACCGCCTGCGCATGATTTCCCGAGGAATAGGCGAGCACGCCGAGCCCGCGCTCCTCGGGTGAGAGCCGCGACATCGCGTTGTACGCGCCGCGAAACTTGAACGCTCCCATGCGCTGGAAGTTCTCGCACTTGAAGAACACCTGCGCGGCGGTGCGCTCGTCCACGGTGTGCGAGGTCATCACCGGCGTTCGGTGCGCGTGGCCGGCGAGCCGCTCCGCGGCGGAAGCGACGTCGGCGTAGCTGACGGCGAGAGCGGTCTTGTCGGGGGCGTTCATCTGGGCTGAATGCGGAGATCAGTTCGGGATTTTACGCCGAGACTATGTCCCTCAGCCACGGCGCGGCCTCAGCCAGCGCTCGAGCAGCTTTCGGCGCGCGCCGGCCGACTCGGTGAGCACGCAGGTATCGGCATCCGCGCGCTTGAGCCGCGCCTCGAAGCTCATCAGCTCGTCGCGGCGAAAGGCGTGAATCCGGACGCTCTCTCCTGCGCGGCGCTTGGCCAAGGCCGCATCGAGTCCCGCCTGCCCTGGCCGCAGTCCGTCCACCGCCACGACCACGTCGCCGGCAGCGATGCCCGCCTCCTGCGCCGCGCCGCCTTCGAGCACATGCGTGACGGCGGTGTCATCGCCTTGCGCCCGCGCGCGAATGCCGAGCATCGCGAGCCCCGCGGCGTTTTTCGAGCGGGCCGGCCTTCCGCCTTTGTCCTGAGCGGACTCGGCGGGGCGCAGTTCCATTTCGATTCCCTGCGTTGCGAGCAGTGCCTTCAGGGGCAGCTCGCGCGTCGAGCGCAGCCAGTCGTCGAGATAGTGCTCCAGCTTCACACCGGTCGCCTCTTCGGCCAGGCGTTCGATGCCGTCCTCCTCGAGGCCGGCTCCGGTGAGCCCGTGGCGCCGCCACAGCGCGCGCATCACGTCATCGAGCGACTTCCTCCCGCGGGTCTTGCTGCGAACGAGCAGGTCAATGCACAAGGCGACGAGGCTTCCCTTGACGTAGTAGCTGACGCCTGCGTTCGGCGAATTCTCGTCCTGGCGATAGTATTTGATCCAGGCGTCGAAGCTCGACTCGGCGAGGCTTTGCCTCGCGCGGCCCGGGGTGCGCAGATGCGTCGTGATCGAGCGGCCGATCAGCTCGAGATAATCCTTTTTTTCGATCAGCCCGCAGCGGACGAGAGCAAGATCGTCGTAATAGGACGTGATGCCCTCGAACGCCCAAAGGAGCGTCGTGTAATTCTCGCGGTCGAGATCGTAAGGGGCGAACGCGGCGGGCTTGATGCGCTTCACGTTCCAGGTGTGAAAATATTCGTGGCTGACCAGACCGAGGAAAGTGCGGTAACGCTCGCTCACCTCGATCATGCCCTCGCGCGGCAAATCCTCGCGCGAGCACAGCAGCGCCGTCGAGGCGCGGTGCTCGAGTCCCCCGTAGCCTTCGCCGACTGCAGTCACGAGGAATACGTAACGCTTCATCGGCGCGGGCTTGCCGAAGAAGCGTATGTGATGCTCGCATAATCGCCTGAGGTCGCGCTGCAGCCTGCGCGTGTCGGCAGCGTGGCGGCCGGTGATCACGATATCGTGAGGCACGCCGCCGGCGCGGAAGCTGGCAAGCGTGAACTCGCCCAACTCCACGGGGTGATCGATGAGCTCGTCGTAGTCCGCTGCGACATAGGCGCCGAAGCCGTAGGGTTTCGCGGCTTTCCTCGCCATCGCGGTGGCAACGCGCCAATTACGGTAACGCGCCCCTCCAGGGCGGACGATCTCGAGCTCGCAGGGCGCGGCTTCCTGCCCGAGCACGCGCAGGAACACGCAAGCCCCGTTGAAAAACGCGTGCCGCGTATCGAGGTGCGCGCCGCGCACCGAAAGATCCCAGGCGTACACCTCGCAGCTCACCGCGAGCGGTCCCGCGACCGGCTGTGAACGCCAGGTGTGCTTATCGAGTTTTTCGATCGCGACCGCCCTGCCGCGGCTTTCCGCGCGGATGGAGACCACGTGGCGCGCGAATTCCCGGATCATGTAGCTGCCGGGATTCCATGCAGGCAGCGCGAATCGCTGTCCGGCGGAATCCGGCTCGGTGACCGAGCAGGTGACACGGTACAGATGGGCTTCGGGCCGCGCCGGAAGGATCGTATAGCGGATGGGCGACGTCATCTCGGGCCGTCCGACGCAGGGCGCGCGTCAGGCAGCGCCGCGGGCGCCATCTCCGCGTCTTCGGCCTGCGCCTGCAGCAGTAGCCAGCCGGAGAATTCGGCGACCGCGGGACGCACCGCACCCCGCGGGCAGACGATGAAATAGGCGCGCGAATCGGCAGGCGAGGCCCGATAGCGCTTTCCGAACGGCAGGATCAGCTTGCCGAGCTTCACCCAATGGTTGACGAAACGGCTGCGCCCGAGCGCGATGCCCTGGCCCGCGATCGCAGCCTGCATGAGCTGATCGTAATGCGAGAAGCGCAATGTGCCAGCCGGTTTCACGCCCTCAGTCTGCGTCAGCTCGAACCAGACGTCCCAGCTCAGCCAGGGGTAGCGCCGCTCCGGATCATCGTAGTGCAGCAGCACGTGATCCGAAAGATCCTGCGGCGATTTCAGCTTGCGGCCGGCGAGCACCGATTTCGAGCACACCGGGAAAACCACCTCGCCGAACAGGCGCACCGCGTTGCGGCCGGCCGCCTTCGGCGTGCAGTAGCGGATGGCGAGATCGATGCCCTCGCGCTCGAGGTCTTGGATCTCGTTCGTCGCCGCGAGCCGCATGTCGATTCCGGGATGCAGGCGCCGGAAATCGTTGAGCCGCGGTACGAGCCAGAGCCCCGCAAAGGACACGGTGGTCGTGACCGTCAGCATTCCGGCGGGGCGCGCGCCAAGCCGGCCGGTGACGTCGCGCAGCAGGCGCAGCACTTCGCCCGTGGTCTTGTAAAAGGTCTGACCTTCCTCGGTGAGCCGCAGCTCGCGATGGTGACGGCGAAACAGGGCCACGCCGAGCTGATCTTCCAGCGTCTGGACCTGGCGGCTGATCGCCGATTGCGTGACGAAGAGCTCGGCCGCCGCCTTGGTGAAGCTCAGATTGCGGGCGGCGGCCTCGAAGCCCTTCAGAAGATCGAGCGAAGGCAGCTCGCGGACCCGCTTAAGCATTCCTTTTTCTCATGCAAAACATGCTGAAAGATCGTTTGATCCGGCTCGCATTCCGCCGAATAATCTCGAGCGTAGATTGCGCGCAGGTCGCGGTGGGAGGAAGCGCAGTGACACATGCGTGGCGCGCATTATGAATGGAAGGTTGACGAACATCAAGCCTGCGAAATAGGAAACGCCCATGAACATCGGTTTCGATCGCGCCCAGCTCCACCTCGAAGCTCGTGAGCTCATCCGCCTCTATGACCCCAGGGGGGCGCGGGTCGAGTGCGTTCGAGGGGCGCTCTGGATCACCCAGCACAGGGATCACGAAGATTACTTCCTCGCGGCGAACGATGCGCTCACCCTCGAGCGCCCGGGCCTGACGTTGATTCATGCGCAGGAGCGGAGCGAGCTCGTTCTGTCGGAACCTGCGCCGTCCCCGCGCCTGCGACAGGCAATCGGACGCGCGCTCGTTGCGACCTTGCGCGCTGTCGGCACGGGGCTCGCACGGCAATTCGGCCCCGAATCCATAGACAGGCACCGCTCCGGCTCGTACCACGGGCTTTGATCGCGAGGGAGGAATGTTTGCCTCGGGCGGCTAGCGTTCGAGGTCCGAAGGCTTGTCGATGTCGTCCACGACCCCGGGGTCATCGACCTCGAAGACCTTCACCCATTCCGGGTGCTGCTTCAGGAATTGGCGCGCGCCGTCGTCGCCGTGCAGAGAAGAAAGCTCCTCGTAGAAGCGCCGCGCGAATCCGACCGGATGTCCGCGCTCGCCGTGGAACGAAGGTGCGGCGATCGCTGCGCCTTCCTGTAGAGCTTTCGTGACGATCCGGATGGTTTCGGGCCGGATGAACGGCATGTCGGCGAGCGCGACGATCCAACCGTTGGCGTCGGAGGTCGCGCGCACGCCGGCGGCAAGGCTCGTTCCCATGCCCTCGCTCGCGTTCTTGCACACGACGGTGTTGCAGCCGGCATCGCGCAGGATTTTTCCGAGCTTTTGCGCCCGAGGCCTGACGACCGCTATGGACTCGGGCAAGGCCTCCAGCAGGTGTTTGGCGGCGGCGAGCCCGACCGGCGTTCCGGCTTCGGGTGTGCCCGCCGGCAGCGTCTGGAGGAGCTTGTTCGAGCCGAAGCGCGTCGAATAGCCCGCTGCCAGAAGAATGCCGCGGATCGTTGCGGCCATGAACTCCCCCTCGAAGGAGAGGGAGAATAACTAGTTTTGCGGAACTTCGCAGCCCGCCGAGACGTTGACCTTCGGCGGCTCGACCGTTTCCGGGATCTGCACGCCGCGCCTGACCGCCGTCATCTCGGCGAGAATGGCTACCGCGATCTCGGGCGGGGTCTTCGAGCCGATTTTCAGGCCCACCGGCCCGCGCAACCTCTCGATCTCGGAGGCGGCGAGGTCGAAATCCGCCAGACGTATGCGCCGCGCGTCGTTGTTCTTCTTGGAGCCGAGAGCGCCGACGTAGAACGCCGGCGACTTGAGCGCTTCCAGGAGCGCTGCGTCGTCGAGCTTGGGGTCGTGCGTCACCGCGACCACCGCGCTGTGCGCGTCGAGGTTCATCTGCACGACGACATCGTCAGGATAGCCGCGATTGAGGGGGACTTCCACGAGGTCCCAGCCGTCGGCGTACTCGCCGCGTGGGTCGCACACGGTCACGTGATAGTCGAGCGCCTGCGCCATTTGCGCGAGATAGCGACTCACCTGCGCCGCGCCGATCAAAAGCAGCCGCCAGCGCGGCCCGTGCACCGTCTTCAGCACCTTGCCGTCGAACTCGAGCAGGTCCGACCATTTTCCCGGTTCCATGCGCACTTTGCCGGTTTCCATGTCGAGGAAGCGCGCCGCGAGCTCGTGGCGCTCGATCACGCTCAACAGATCCTCCAGCTTCGATTCCTTGCCGACCGGCTCGAGCACGATCTGCAGCGTGCCGCCGCACGGCAATCCGTAACGCGTCGCCTGTTCCTGCGTGACGCCGTAGGTCGTGACTTCAGGTTTCGAAGCCGCGAGTGCCTGGCTTTTCACTTTGTCGATGAGATCGTCCTCGACGCAGCCGCCGGAAACCGAGCCCATGACCTGGCCGTCGTCGCGAATGACGAGCATCGCTCCCACAGGGCGCGGGGCGGAGCCCCAGGTATGAACGACTGTGCCCAAGGTGGCGCGATGGCCCGATTCGCTCCATTTCAAGGCGCTGCGCACCACTTCCAGATCGACGCTGTCCACGGGAATTCCTTGCTCAGAAAATATTGTTGAATCCTAACAGACGCTTGAACGAGGTAGCCTAGACCTGTCTCAAACTTGGGTCAAGCCGCGACGAAATCAAGCTTGTGGTTGATTGCGGCGCGATCATGGTCTAGGATTTCTCTCGCCACGCATCGCCGCAAATCCCTCGACAGGAATCGCCGTCAAGGAGGCTTTTTCGTCAAACGATTTCTGTAGTTTATTTGAACGCCATCCGAGAAAAAGTTCAACTTTCACCGAAGGAGTCGAATCATGACCGTCAAGGTCTCCCTGACCGTCAACGGCAAGCCGGCGAGCGCCGAGGTCGAAGAACGCACGCTGCTCGTCAACTTCATCCGCGACAGCCTGCGTCTTACCGGTACCCACGTCGGCTGCGACACCGCCCAGTGCGGCGCGTGCACCATCCACATGAACGGCCGCGCCGTGAAGTCCTGCAATATGCTGGCGATGCAGGCCGAAGGGGCCGACCTCGTCACGATCGAGGGCATCGCCAAGGCGGACGGCACGCTGCACCCGATGCAGGAGGCCTTCCGCCAGCACCACGGCCTGCAATGCGGTTTCTGCACTCCCGGCATGGTCATGAGCGCGATCGATCTGGTGAAGAACTTCCCCGACCCCAGCGAGGAACTGATCCGCGAGCAGCTCGACGGGAATCTGTGCCGCTGCACCGGGTATCACAATATCGTCAAGGCGATCAAAGCCGCCTCGCAGACGATGAGGAGCTAGAGCATGGCGACCCCCTATATCGGCGCTTCGATCAAGCGCAAAGAGGACTATCGTTTTCTCACCGGTGCAGGCAACTATACCGACGACGTCGCGCTGCCGGGGCAGACGCATGCGCATTTCGTGCGCTCGCCTCACGCCCACGCGAAGATCAAATCGATCAAGAAGGACAAAGCGCTCAAAGCGCCCGGGGTCGTCGCCATCTTCACCGGCGACGATCTCGCCGGGGCCAAGGTCAACGGGCTGCCTTGCGGCTGGCTCATCACCGACGTCAACGGCCAGCCGATGAAGGAGCCGCCGCACCCCTGCCTCGCGCAGGGCAAGGCGCGCTACGTCGGCGACCACGTCGCGATTGTGATCGCGGAAACTTACCCGCAGGCGCGGGATGCCGCCGAGCTGGTGAAAGTGGATTACGAGGAGCTGCCCGCGGTGGTACGCGCGGCAGAGGCGCGCAAAAATGGGGCGCCGGTGGTGCACGACATCGCGCCGGACAACACCTGCTACGTCTGGGGCCTAGGCGACAGGGCCGCGGTGGACAAGGCCTTCTCCGGCGCCGCGCACGTCACCACGCTCGAATTCCTCAACAACCGGCTCGTCCCCAACGCGATCGAGCCGCGGGCCGCGAACGCAACCTACTCGCGCGCCGACGACAGCTACACGCTTTACGTCGCCAACCAGAACCCCCACGTCGAGCGGCTGCTCATGACCGCTTTCGTGCTGGGACTTCCCGAGCACAAGGTGCGGGTGGTAGCGCCCGACGTGGGCGGGGGCTTCGGCTCGAAGATCTATCTCTACGCCGAGGACGTGGTCTGCACCTGGGCTTCGAAGCAGATCAACCGCCCGGTGAAATGGACCGCGGACCGCAGCGAATCCTTCGTCTCGGATGCGCACGGCCGCGATCACGTGACCCGGGCGGAGCTGGCCCTCGACCGGGAGGGACGATTCCTCGCGATGCGCGTCACCACCACGGCGAACATGGGGGCGTACCTCTCCACTTTCGCATCGTGCATTCCGACCATTCTCTACGCGACGCTGCTCGCCGGGCAGTACACCACGCCGGTAATCTACGCTGAGGTCACCGCGGTGTTCACCAATACGGCGCCGGTCGACGCTTACCGCGGCGCGGGGCGGCCCGAGGCTACTTACGTCGTCGAACGGCTGGTCGAAACCGCTGCACGCGAAATGAAGATGAGCCCTGCCGAGATCCGCCGGCGCAATTTCATCAAGACCTTCCCGTACCAGACCCCGGTCGCGCTCCTGTACGACACCGGCAACTACGAGGCGACGCTCGCCGAAGCGCTGAAAATTGCCGACGTCGCCGGGTTCCAGGGACGGAGGGCCGACGCGGCAAGGCGCGGGAAGCTCCGCGGCCTGGGCTATTCCTGCTACATCGAGGCCTGCGGCATCGCGCCTTCGAACGTCGCCGGAGCGCTAGGCGCGCGCGCGGGCCTCTTCGAAGCGGGTGAAGTCCGCGTCCATCCGACCGGCAAGGTGACGGTGTTCACGGGTTCGCATTCCCACGGGCAAGGACACGAGACCACGTTCGGGCAGGTGGTAGCCGATCGCCTCGGCATCCCGATGGAGGACATCGACATCGTGCACGGCGACACCGGAAAGATCCTCTTCGGCATGGGCACCTACGGGTCGCGCTCGATCGCCGTAGGAGGGACTGCGATCGTGAAGGCCGTGGACAAGATCGTGGCCAAAGGCAAGAAAATCGCGGCGCACCTCATGGAGGCCGCGGAAGCCGACATCGAATTCAAGGACGGCGCGTTCGTCGTGAGAGGCACCGACAAGAAAAAAGCGTTCGCCGAAGTGTCTCTCGCGGCTTACGTGCCGCACAACTATCCTTTGGACAAGCTGGAGCCCGGCTTGAACGAGAACGCCTTCTACGATCCGGCCAACTTCACCTTCCCGGCCGGGAGCCACATCTGCGAAGTCGAGGTGGATCCCGATACCGGCACGGTGAGCATCGTGAATTTCACCGCAGTGGACGACTTCGGCAAGATCATCAACCCGATGATCGTAGAGGGACAGGTGCACGGCGGATTGACCCAAGGCATCGGGCAGGCGCTGACCGAGGGCTGCCACTACGACAAGGAGTCGGGCCAGCTCGTCACGGGCTCCTACCTCGACTACTGCATGCCGCGCGCGGACGACGTTCCGGCATTCAAGGTGGGCACGAAGGAAACGCCCTGCACGCACAATCCGCTCGGGGTGAAGGGCTGCGGCGAAGCAGGCGCGATCGGCGCCCCGGCCGCGGTGATGAACGCGCTCACCGACGCGCTCGGCGTTCGCGACATCGAGATGCCGGCGACGCCGCAGAGGATCTGGCGGGCGTGCCAGGAAAGCAAGATGAAGAAAGCTGCCTAGGAGACGCGCATGTATTCATTCAGCTACCAGAAGGCTAAAACGGTCGCCGACGCGGCCAAGGTGCTCGCGAAAGACGGCGACGCAAAGCTGCTCGCCGGCGGCCAGAGCCTGATCGCGGCGATGAAGCTGCGCCTGGCGCATCCGTCCGCGGTCATCGATCTCGGCACGATCAAAGAGCTTTCAGGCATCAAGGGGGACAGCAAAGCGGTCGCCATCGGCGCGATGACTCGTCACGCCGAAGTCGCCTCTTCCGCCGCAGTGAAGAAGGCGATTCCCGCGCTCGCGAGCCTCGCCGGAGGCATCGGCGACCGTATGGTCCGCAACATGGGCACGATCGGCGGCTCGCTCGCCAATAACGACCCGGCGGCAGATTATCCGGCGGCGGTTCTCGCCCTCGGGGCGACCATCGTCACCAACAAGCGCAAGATCGCCGCGGACGAATTCTTCAAGGGCATGTACGAGACCGCCTTGCAGAAGGGTGAGATCATCACCTCGGTGAGCTTCCCGGTGCCCAAGCGGGCAGCCTACATGAAGTTCAAGAATCCGGCCTCGCGCTACGCCATCGTCGGGGTCTTCGTCGCCGACTCCGGCTCGGGCGTGCGGGTCGCAGTGACCGGCGCGGCCCCGAGCGTGTTCCGCGTGGCGGCGATGGAAAAAGCGCTCGCGGCGAAATTCGCCCCCGAGTCCGTGGCGAACATCGCGGTGCCCGAAAAGGGCCTCAACTCGGATCTGCACGCAAAGGCCGACTACCGGGCGCACCTGGTCACGGTCATGGCGAAGCGTGCGGTCGAAGCGGCGATGAAATAGAACATCCGGGAGTCCCCGGATCCCGACCGGCCCTCCCCCAACTGGCTTGGGGGAGCGTTTTTTGCGTTGTCACGCTAGGCTGGCATAATTCGTCTGAAATGTCAGACCGTGGGCAGAACCCGGCACAGTCCGAGTTGTCCATAAGGGGGGAACATGTACAAGCCTTCTTTCTTGCAGCGTCTGCTGGGGTCCGCGCCTACCCACCCGGGGGCGCCTTCGCGCGCTGCCGTGCGCAGCGCCCGCCGCGCGGCGTCGATCTGCCACGAACTCCAGTCCCAGCGCGGCGAGGGGTCCGGCGCCTTCATCGCGCGCGAGGCGCTCGCAGCGTATCAATCGCTGGATGAGCCGGCACTGGAGGTTTTTTTCAGCTTACTCGTCAAGGAGTTTTCTCTCGACCCCGAGGCGGTCGGCCGATCCGCCGACGCCTACCGCAAGGACCCGTCCCCCGCAAAGCTCTTGCACCTGCAGCGGGCCGTGGAATCGCCGCGCCAAGAGCTCTTCCGGCGCCTCAACATGGCCCCCGGCGGAATCGGCGTTCTCCTGGAAATGCGGCGCCGGCTGCTGCGGGGCTTGGCCGACCATCCGCATTGGGCGGTCATCGAAACCGACCTCGCCCGTCTGTTCCGTTCCTGGTTCAATCGCGGATTCCTGGTCCTGCAGCGCATCGACTGGCGCACGTCCGCGCTGGTGCTGGAGAAGCTGATCCAGTACGAGGCCGTGCACGAGATCCAGGGCTGGCACGACCTGCGCCGCCGGCTCCAGGCCGACCGCCGCTGCTATGCTTTTTTCCATCCGGCGCTGCCCGACGAGCCGGTGATCTTCATCGAAGTGGCGCTCGCCCGCGGCATGAGCGCCAAGGTGCAGCCGCTGCTCGCCCTCGGCTCCCCGGTAGTGGATCCCGCTTCGGCCGACTGCGCGATCTTCTACTCGATTACGAATCCCCAGGAAGGCCTGCGTGGCATCTCGTTCGGCAATCTTCTCATCAAGCAGGTCGCCGAAGACCTCGGCCGCGAATTTCCGCGCCTGAAGACCTTCGCCACTCTCTCGCCGATCCCGGGTTTCCGCAAATGGCTTACCGGTGGTACGGGGCTGCGGGAAGGCGATCCCAGGCACGCGGAGCTCGCCGCCTTGCTCGCCAAGCTCGACGTGCCGGACTGGTTCAAGGACAAGCTGCGCGCCGCGGAAATCCTGAAACAGCTCAGCCGTCTGTGCGCCTACTATCTTCTCTACGCCAAGCAGGACGACGAGCCGCTCGACCCGGTGGCGCGGTTTCACCTCGGCAACGGCGCGCGCCTGGAGCGCCTCAACTGGCTCGGCGATATCTCGGTCGCGGGCATGCGCCGCTCGGCGGGGCTCATGGTGAACTACGTCTACCGCCTCGACGACCTGGAGCGCAACCACGAGGCCTACGCCAGGGAGCGCCGCATCGTCGCCGCTCGCCGCTTCGGAGTATTGGCGAAAGATTCGCTGCTCATGCGCGGCGCTGCCCGCCGGCGCGCGGTCACCGCCTAGACCCCTGAGGGCTCCCCGTAAGTCGACCTTCCCTCCCGCGGAAGGTTTTTTGCCGGCCAGGCTGGCATAATCCGCGTATGAGCACGCTTCCCAAGTCGATCGACGACGCTCTCGCCCTGCTCGCGCGCGCTGACTATGTCGCCGAGCGCAGCCTCGCCACCGCGGTATTCCTCGCCCTCAAGATGAACCGCCCGCTGTTTCTCGAAGGCGAGGCCGGCGTCGGCAAAACCGAGATCGCAAAGGTCCTCGCCAGCGGTCTCGGCCGCCCGCTCGTTCGGCTGCAGTGCTACGAAGGCCTCGACATCGCCTCGGCGGTATATGAGTGGAACTATTCGCGCCAGATGATCGAGATAAGGCTGGCCGAGACTCAAGGGACGTCGCGCGACACGGTCGCGAAGGACATCTTCTCCGAGCGCTTTCTCATCAAGCGCCCGCTGATGCAGGCCCTCGAAGGCGGTAAGGGCGCGGCGCCGGTGCTGTTGATCGACGAATTGGACCGCACCGACGAGCCGTTCGAGGCGTATCTTCTCGAAGTACTGTCGGACTTCCAGATCACTATCCCAGAGATCGGCACGGTGAGAGCCACGGAGCCTCCGATCGTCGTGCTCACTTCCAACCGCACTCGCGAGATCCACGACGCCATCAAGCGGCGCTGCTTCTACCACTGGGTGGACTATCCGGACGCCGCGCGGGAGCTCGAGATCCTCAAACGAAAGGCCCCGGAGGCCTCCGAGATCCTTTCGCGCGAGGTCGTGACTTTCGTGCAGCGTCTGCGCAAGATGGATCTGTTCAAGCTCCCCGGCGTCGCCGAGACGATCGACTGGTCGAAGGCGCTGGTGGCCCTCGACAAGATGACCCTGGACCCTCAGACCGTCAACGACACCCTCGGTACCCTGCTCAAGTACCAGGACGACATCACCCGCGTACGCGGCAGCGATGCCGAGCGCCTCCTCGCGGAGGTCAGGGCGGAGCTCGCGGCCGCCTAGACCGCTGCGGTGGGAAAAATAGCGGGCACCTCCTCGCTCCAGGCGGTCGATCTCCACTGCGTGCGCGGCGAGCGCAAGCTCTTCGGCGCGCTGAACTTCACGCTGCGCAGCGGCGAGCTGCTCCGGATCGCAGGAGCCAACGGTTCCGGCAAGACGAGCCTCCTGCGCATCGCATGCGGCCTGCTCGAACCCACCCGCGGCGAAGTGCGTTGGGGCGGAAAAGATATCCGGCGGCTTCAGGAGGAATTCTGGCGGCAGCTCGTCTACGTCGGACACGCCAATTCAATCAAGGATGACCTGACCGCTACCGAGAATCTGCACGTGGCGTGCACGCTCGCCGGCGTTCCCAGGCAGGCTGCGCAGATCGGCGAGGCGTTGCGACGCTTGGGCCTTGCCGGTTGCGAAAACCTGCCCGCTCGGGTGCTGTCGCAGGGACAGCGGCGGCGGGTGGCTCTCGCGCGTCTGGCCTTGAGCAAAGGGGCGCCGCTTTGGATCCTGGATGAGCCGTTTGCGGCGCTCGATGCTGCGGCCGTAGAGCACGTGCAGGATCTGATTGCGGAGCAGCTTTCGCGGGGCGCCGCTGTGATCCTCACGACGCACCTAGAGGCGAGGATAACGGCCGCCGCGGCCCTGCGCATCGATCTCGAGGCGACCTGAGATGCTGGCCGCGCTCCGATGCGTGATCTACCGCGACCTGCTGCTCGCCGTGCGGCGCAGCTCCGACGTGTTGACGGTGCTGCTCTTTTTTGTCATCGTCGTGAGCCTGTTTCCGCTGGGCGTGGGCCCCGATCCGGCGCTCCTTCGCACGATCGCGCCGGGAGTCATCTGGGTCGCGGCGCTGCTCGCCTCGATGCTCGCGCTCAACCGGATGTTCGCCTCCGATCATGCAGACGGAACGCTCGAGCAGATGCTGCTCGGCGCCACGCCCCTCGGAATGACGGTCGCGGCAAAGATATTGGCGCACTGGGTGATATCCGGGCTGCCGCTCGTCCTGATCTCGCCTGTTTTGGCGCTACAATTTGATTTTCCTCGAGAGTTCCTCTGGACCTTGACCCTATCCCTGGCTTTCGGAACCCCGGTCCTCAGCCTGATCGGCGCGATCGGCGCGGCGCTGACTCTGGGATTGCGGGGTGCAGGGGCGCTACTCTCTCTGCTGGTACTGCCCTTGTACGTTCCGGTTCTTATCATCGGAGCGGGCGCGGCGGATGCGGCTGTTTCGGGACTCGGCGGACAAGCGCAGCTTCTGTTGCTCGGAGCGCTCCTCGTGTTCGCGGGAGCTTTCGCGCCATGGGCGGCAGCGGTGGCGCTGCGTATTTCGACGGAATAAGCGGCCGGCAGCGTCATCTAATGCAGGTGATAGGCCCGGCCTGAGGCAGGAGCAGCTGTGAATTGGTTCAAGTACTCGTCTCCACAAACTTTCTTCCCCCTGGCGGGAAAGCTTGCGCCGTGGTTCGGCGTTCTGGCGGCGATCACCTGCGCCGCTGGCCTGTACCTGGGATTTTTCGTCGCCCCTACCGATGCCCAGCAGGGCGATGCCTACCGGATCATCTTCATCCACGTTCCGGCGGCCTGGATGTCGATGTTCCTCTATCTGGTCATGGCGTTCTGGGCGGGGCTGGGGCTCGCGTTCAACACCCGGCTTTCGGGCATGATGGCGAGCGCGGTCGCCCCCACCGGGGCGCTGTTTACCTTTCTCGCGCTCTGGACCGGTTCTCTCTGGGGAAAACCCACCTGGGGCACCTGGTGGGTGTGGGACGCGCGGCTGACTTCGGAGCTGATTCTGCTCTTTCTCTATTTCGGCTTCATGGCTCTCCAGGCGGCGATCGACGATCCTCGCCGCGCCGACAAGGCCGGGGCGGTGCTTGCTCTGGTCGGCGTCGTGAACATCCCGATCATCTACTTTTCGGTGAAGTGGTGGAACACGCTGCACCAGGGCGCGTCGGTGAGCCTTACCAAGGCCCCGACCATGGCGGCGACGATGCTGACCGGCATGGCGGTGATGGCTTTCGGCTTCTGGTTCTACAGCATCGCAGCTGCACTGACGCGGGCGCGCTGCATCATGCTCGAGCGCGAACGCGCGAGCGAGTGGGTTGGGGACTACGCGAGGCGATCCGCGTGAACTGGGGCAGCTTGGATAATTTTCTTGCAATGGGCGGCTATGCGTTCTATGTTTGGGGCTCCTACCTCGTGGCGTTCGGTCTCGTGAGTGCGGAAATCGTGCTGCTCGCGTTGCGTAAGCGCAGCGCTCTCGCACGCCTTCGCCTCCACGGCACCGCAGAAGGCGACAGATGAAGCCCAGGCAGAAACGGCTGGCGATGATCGCGGGCGGCCTCGTTGCGCTCGGCGTGGCGGCAGCCTTCGTGCTCGCCGCGTTCCGCGAGAATCTCGTATTTTTCTTCACGCCCACGCAAGTCGAGGCGAAAGAGGTGCCGCAGGGGCGCGCATTCCGCATCGGCGGACTGGTGGTGCCCGGCACCCTGAAGCGCCAGACGGACGGGCTCACTGTTCAATTCGTCGTCACCGACACGGCGAAGAACGTACCGGTGGTCTATCGCGGGATCCTGCCCGATCTGTTCCGCGAGGGCAAAGGAGTGGTGACGCAGGGCAAGCTCGGCGGCGACGGCGTCTTCTACGCGAGCGAGGTGCTCGCCAAGCACGACGAGAACTACATGCCCCCGGCCGCAGCCGACGCGATCAAACAGGCGCAATCCATCAACCTGAAGGCGACGCACACCCTCGTGGAGGGTGGCGCCGAACGCAAATGATTCCCGAACTCGGACAGTTGGCGCTGGCCGTCGCATTGTGTCTCGCGCTGGCACAGGCAATACTGGGGCTCGCGGGAGCGGCGCGCGGCGACAGCGTATGGATGGACGCGACGCGGCCCGCGGCCCGAGGACAGTTCGTGTTCGTGGCCGCGGCCTTCGGCTGCCTCGCCTACGCCTTCGCCTCCAACGATTTCTCCGTCGCCTATGTGGAGTCCAACTCCAACTCCATGCTGCCGCTTCACTATCGCATCTCGGGCGTGTGGGGTGGGCACGAGGGTTCGATCTTGCTGTGGCTCCTGATGCTCGGGGTGTGGACTTTCGGCGTCACACTCTTCAGCCGCCACTTGCCCCGCGAGATGGTGGCCCGCGTGCTCGGAGTGATGGGACTGGTGAGCACCGGCTTTCTATTGTTCATCTTGTTCACTTCGAACCCGTTCCTGCGGCGCTTCCCGGTCCCCGCAGACGGACGCGACTTGAACCCGCTCCTGCAGGACCCCGGCATGGTGATTCATCCCCCGATGCTCTACATGGGCTACGTCGGTTTCTCTATCGCTTTTTCCTTCGCCGTCGCGGCGCTCCTCTCCGGCAGGCTCGACGCGGCCTGGGCGCGCTGGTCGCGCCCCTGGACGACCGCGGCGTGGTGCTTCCTCACCGTGGGCATCGCGCTCGGCAGCGGCTGGGCGTACTACGAGCTGGGCTGGGGCGGGTGGTGGTTCTGGGATCCCGTGGAGAATGCTTCCTTCATGCCTTGGCTCGTCGGGACAGCGCTCATCCATTCGCTCGCGGTCACCGAAAAGCGCGGCGCCTTCCGCAGCTGGACGGTGCTGCTCGCGATCGTCGCCTTCGCGCTGAGTCTGCTCGGGACCTTCCTGGTGCGCTCGGGGGTCCTCACTTCCGTACACGCCTTCGCGACCGATCCCACCCGCGGCATCTTCATACTCGCGCTGCTCGTGATCGTGATCGGCGGCTCGCTCCTCCTGTACGTGTGGCGCGCGCCGAAGATCGGGTTGGGCGGCGGTTTCGAGCCGCTGTCGCGCGAATCGATGCTGCTCGCGAACAACGTGATCTTCGTCGCGGCGGCCGGCTCGGTGCTGCTCGGAACGCTGTATCCGCTCGCGCTCGACGCGTCGGGCTTGGGCAAGATCTCGGTCGGGCCGCCGTACTTCGAGACGGTGTTCGTGCCGCTCATGGCCCCCGCGCTTTTCCTCATGGGCGTGGGGCCGCTTGCGCGCTGGAAGAAAGCGAGCCTCCCCGATCTCGCCGCGCGCCTTCGCTGGGCTCTCGCGGCGAGCGTCGTCGCGGCGCTCACGCTGCCGTTCGCGATGGGACGCTGGGGCGCGCTCGTCGCCTTGGGAATGTTGCTCGCGGCTTGGGTCGCCGCGAGCGGCTTCGTCCAGTTGTACGAAAAGATACGCAACGCCGCGAGCGGATCGAACGCCTGGACGCGCCTTTCGAGCGTGCCGCGCTCGACCTACGGCATGCTGCTCGCGCACTTCGGGGTGGCGGTGTTCGTCGTCGGCGTCACGCTGGTGAAGGGCTACGAGACAGAGAAGGACGTGCGCATGGAACCGGGCGACACCGTCGAGGCCGGGGGCTATACGTTCCGCTTCGACGGCGTGAGGGACGTGCAGGGACCCAACTACGTCGCGGGGCGCGGCCAGATCGAGGTGACCAGGGACGGCCGCCCGGTCACGACGCTCTATCCGGAGAAGCGCCTCTACACGGTTCAGAACATGCCGATGACCGAGGCCGCGATCAATCCCGGACTGACCCGCGACCTGTACGTGTCGCTCGGCGATTCGGTGGGCGCGACTGGCTGGATCGTCCGCGTGTATCACAAGCCTTTCGTCGACTGGATTTGGGGCGGATGCCTCATCATGGCGCTCGGAGGCGCTCTCGCCGCGAGCGACCGGCGCTACCGCCTCGCGGCGAAGCGACCGCAGGAACAGTACTCCGCCGTGCCGGTGCGATGACGGAGTGAGGCGCATCCGATGAATCGCTTCGTCCTGCCGCTCGCCATCTTCGCCGCACTGGTCGCGCTGCTCGCCGTCGGGCTCACGCTCGATCCGCGCAAGGTGCCCTCTCCGCTCATCGGCAAGCCCGCGCCGCACTTCGAATTGCCACTGCTGCAGGAGGCGAAGCAAACGTTTACCGAGCGCGACATGCTCGGCAAGGTCTGGATCCTCAACGTCTGGGCCTCATGGTGCGTGAGCTGCCGCGAGGAGCACCCCGTGCTGCTTGAGCTCGCAGCAAGCGGCGCCGTGCCGGTCTACGGACTCAACTACAAAGACAAGCGCGAGGACGGCCTGGCGTGGCTGAAAGGAATGGGCGATCCCTACAAGGTCTCCATCTTCGATTTCGACGGGAAGGTCGGGATCGACTACGGCGTCTACGGCGTGCCCGAGACCTACGTGATCGACAAGCTCGGGGTCGTCCGCTACAAGTGCATCGGCCCGCTCACGCCGCAGATCGTCAAAGAGAAGGTGCTCCCGCTGGTGCAAGAGCTCAGCCGTGCTTAGGCTGCTCGCGCTCCTGCTGCTCGCCATCGCAACGGCTGCGGCTCCAGCGAAGGAAGCCGCTCCGGCAGCGCAGGACCCGGTGCTCGAGAAGAGGGTGATGACGCTCGCCGAGGAGCTACGCTGCCTCGTATGTCAGAACCAGACCCTCGCCGACTCGAACGCGCCGCTCGCCGAGGACCTGAGGAATCAGATTCGCGAGAGGATGCGCGAAGGGAACAGCGACGCACAAGTAGTCGAATACCTGGTTGCGCGCTACGGCGACTTCGTTCTCTATCGGCCGCCCCTCAAGGCAACGACCGTACTGCTGTGGTTCGGACCCTTGCTGCTGCTCGCCGCCGGGTTCGCTGTGCTGCTCCGGCGCCTGCTGCGTCGACGGTCCATGGAAGTGGCCGAGATGACCGCGGCGGATCGAAAGCGCGCGGCGGAGCTACTCGCCGGCACTCAAGGGGAGCGACGCTGACCATTTTCGTTGTTCTCGGCGTCGTCCTCATCGCGGTCGCGCTCCTCTTCATCGTGCCGCCGCTCGCACGACGCGTGGTGCGCCCGAGCGAGACGTGCGACGCCGTGAACGCCGCGGTGTATCGCGACCAGCTGCGCGAGCTGGAAGCCGACTTGCGCGCCGGAACACTTGCACCGGACCAGTACGAAAAGGCGCGCCTCGAGATCGAGGCGCGCCTGATCGCGGACGTGGGCACGGGCGAAGCCTCGGCGGAAACTCCTCGCGGAGCGCGCGGCGCCGCGCTCGCGCTGGGCCTGGCGATTCCGATCTGCGCGCTGGCGGTCTACTTGTCGGTCGGCAATCCGAGCGCGGTTTTGCCGCAGGCAGCCGGGGGCGCGAACCCGCACGGCATGACCAAGGCGCAGTTCGAGGCCGCGGTCGTGCGTCTGGCCGCGCGCATGAAGGACAACCCCGAGGATGCCGAGGGCTGGACGATGCTCGCGCGTTCGTACGCGGTTCTGGGGCGCTTCGGCGAGGCCAGCGAAGCCTACGCCAAGGCCGCCGCGCGCATGCCGCGCGACGCCCAGCTCCTCGCCGACTACGCGGACGCTCTCGCGATGGCGCAGGGGAGGACGCTGCAAGGAGAGCCGGAAAAAATAATCCTGCGCGCGCTCGCCATCGACCCCGACAACGTGAAGGCGCTGCTCCTCGCAGGCACCGCCGCCTTCAACCGGAGCGACCCCCGCGCTGCGATACGCCATTGGGAACGCGTGCTGGGGCTTCTGCCGAAGGAGTCCGACATGATTCAAAGGGTGCAGGCGAGCATCGTGCAGGCGCGCTCCCTCGCCGGCTCCCCGGGCGGAAAGGCGCAGGTCGCGAAACCGGCACCCGCCCAAGGCGGAAACCGCGTGAGCGGCGTGGTCAGGCTCGCCCCGGAGCTCGCCGGGAAAGTCGCTCCCGGCGACATCGTTTTCATTTTTGCCCGGGCGGCCGAAGGTCCGCGCATGCCGCTCGCCATCCTGCGCAAGCGCGCAGGCGATCTTCCCGCCGAGTTCACCCTCGACGATACGATGGCGATGGCGCCGCAGATGAAGCTCTCCGCCTTCCCGCGCGTGATCATCGGCGCGCGCGTCTCGAAATCCGCCAACGCCACCGCGAGCCCCGGCGATTTGCAGGGCCTGAGCGCTCCCGTGAACGTCGGGGCCAAGAGTGTAAGCGTAGTGATCGACACCGAGCTGCGCGAGCCTTCGGGAAAATGACGATGACCACCGGGATGAGGTCGCCGTGGCGCGCGGAAAACCAGTGAACTTGGGTGAATCGACCGAGGACGGCCGCCTCGCGGAGAACGTCATGCACTTCGCCCGCGTGCTGCGCGCCGCGGGTCTGCCGATCGGGCCCGATCGCGTGCTCGACGCGGTGCGCGCGCTGGAAGTCGCCGGAGTCGAGCGGCGCGAAGACTTCTACTGGACTCTCGCGAGCGTCTTTCTCGGTCGGCGCGAGCAGTTCGAGATCTACGACCAGGCCTTCCACATCTTCTGGCGCGACCCGCAGCTGCTCGAGCGCGTCATGGCGATGTTCCTCCCGCAGGTCTATGGACGCCCGGGCCGCAACGAGGAGCCTTCGGCGTCCAATCGCGTCGCCGACGCGCTGTACCCGAAGCCGAAAAAACCCAAGGAAACGCCCACCGAGGCGCCGCAGGAAACCGAGCTCGATGCGACCTTCAGCTTTTCGTCCCGCGAAGTGCTGCAGCACGCGGACTTCGAGACGATGACGAGCGAGGAGATAGCGCAGGCGAAAAAAATGCTCGCGAACCTGCGCCTGCCGATACCGGAAATCCGCACGCGGCGCTTCGAGCCCGACCCCCGCGGCGGGCGGGTCGACCTGCGCGCGAGCTTGCGCGCAAGCTTGAGGAGCGGCGCGAAGATCATCCCGCTCAAACGGCGCTCGCCCCAGCGGCGCCATCCGCCTCTCGTCGTCTTGTGCGACGTGTCGGGCTCGATGAACCGCTACTCGAGGATGTTTCTACACTTCCTGCACGCGATCACCAACGATCGCGACCGCGTGACAAGCTTCGTCTTCGGCACGCGGCTCACCAACATCAGCCGCTACCTGCGCCATCGCGACGTGGACGTCGCGATGAGCGGGGTATCGGATGCGATCGCCGACTGGTCGGGCGGAACGCGCATCGGAAATTGCCTGCGGGAGTTCAACCTGCGATGGTCGCGCAGAGTCCTCGGCCAAAACGCGGTCGTGCTGGTGATCTCCGACGGCCTCGACGGCGACGTCGGCGAAGGGCTGGCGAAGGAGATGGAGCGCCTGCACAAGTCGTGCAGGAAGCTCATCTGGCTGAATCCGCTCCTGCGTTACCAGGGATTCGAGGCGCGGCCGGCGGGCGTGCGTGCGATGCTGCCGCACGTGGACGAGTTCCTGCCGGTGCACAACGTCGCGAGCCTCGTCGAGCTCGCCCGAGCGCTCGAGGGTTCGCACGAATATCGCCGCGCGGCCTGACGACGCGGCTCGCGTCATCGTGCACCGCACCCAGTAGGGACGCGGAGGCTTCCGGGAACGGGCGGGCTGCCCCCGTTTCAGGTCGGAGTTTGAATTTCGAACGCCGCCACTTCCGTCGGATCGGCGCTGTACGGATGCCCGAAGCTGATCGATCCGCGGCCGCGCAGAAGGACCTCCTCGCGCTTCACCGCCATTTCAGTCTCACCTTGAAACGTTACGAAGGTGCCGTTGGAACTGACGTCGACCAAAACGAATTTGTCGCGGCGGCGCTCGATCCGTGCGTGCTCGCGAGACGCTTTGCGGTCCGCTATGACGATGTCGCAGGAGTTCTCCCGGCCGAGCTTTATTAGCTCGCGCCCAGGGCCCAGGATCATTTCCTTCCCGCCGTGCCTCAGGCATAGGCGCACCTGAGCCTGATTCGGCGGGCCGGGCGCCCGGCTCGCCATGTAGGTCAACTCCTCGCTCTGCCGCCATAGAACCTCGTAGACGTCGACTTCTTGCTCGCGTCCCTTGACGGGAAGCTTGTCGAGGGCGCGGGTCTGAGCCTTCATCGTCCCGGTCAACGCTGCCACGCACTCGCCGCCGGCAATGATCTGGGAAGGTTTGGCGAGCTTCACCATTCGAGCCGCCACATTGACGCAGTCGCCGAACACGTTCTGCCCCTCCTCAAGGACGGGACCGAATTGCAAGCCGACATGGATCTGGAGGCGCTGCCCCGATACCGGTTCCTGCATCTCGACCCGCGACTGCATCTCGGTCGCGGCCTGGCTCGCCGCCAGGGCGGTCGGGAACACGCACAGGACCTCGTCGCCGATCGTCTGGACCACCCGCCCCCCGCAGCCGAGCGCCGATTCGCGCATGATATTGAGGCAGAGCCCGACGCACTCGAGCGCCCGTGCGTTGCCGAGCTTCTCGTACAGGCGCGTGCTCCCGGTGATGTCGGCGAACAGAACGGCGAGATTGACGGGCTTCTTATCCATCGGAAAGGTGCGAGCCATTCTGGCGGCGGCGCAAAGTATAAGCCAAAAGGCCAGCAAGTCAGTCTGCAGTTCTAGGCTCGTCGCACTTGAGTGTGCGTTACCGTCTGCTCTAGAATGCCTTCCAGAAGCTACGCAAGCGAAGTCGGGGGGGACATGCGCGGATGCGGCCGGGGGGTGCTGAGACCCCGTTTCCAGCTTGCAGCGGCCCTATTGGGCGCCTGCGCTTCCGCTTTTGCTCAAACTGCGGGCACCCTGACGCTGGTCGAAGGAAGCGTCGAGCTGATACGGGGAGCGACGCTGTACACCGCCACCCAAGGCGCAAGGCTGGGAGACGGAGACATATTGTCGATCGACCCCAAAGGGCAGGCGCAGATAGAATTCCAGGACGGCGCGATCCTCAACCTCAGCCAGGGCGCCCGCGCCATGCTCACGAACATCGCCCCGGGAGAGCGCGGCCACGCTGAGATCGCGGTGCTGTCCGGCTGGGCAAAGTTCACCCAGAAAAAATCCGGCAAGGGCACACAATATCGCTACCTCACGCCGCGCGTCGAGATCAATGCGGGGGAAGCGACCGCCGTTCTGAACGCGGGCGACGGCTCCACCGACATATACGTCGAATCCGGCGCCCTGAGATTTTCCGAAATCGGCAGGAAAGGCGTGCAGAGAATCGCGCGCGACGCGAAGGGAGGCGAGTTCATCACCCGGAGGGGCGAGCAGCCGGCAACTCTCGGTTCGCGCCTCTCGGCGGAGTTCGTAAAAAACATGCCGCGGCATTTTCGGGACGACCTGCCGGTGTTGCTCGAACGGTTCAAGAACAGGCGGTCGGAGCCCAAGCGCGAACACGAGGTGACCTACGCCGAGGTCGAAGCCTGGCTCAAAGCCGGTTCCGCGATCAGAAGAAATTTCGTCAAACGGTTTGAGGTTCGATCCAAGGATTCCGAGTTTCGCCGCAAGCTGATCGAGAATCTCCGGGAACATCCGGAGTGGGACAAGGTGCTGTTCCCGGGAAAATACGCTCCGAAGGAGCCGAGCAACCCGAAGAGCGCGCAATCCGGCACGCAACGGTAGGAGGGAAGGTCATGAGACTGATCGTCAAGTTCAACATCGTGTTTCTCGCAATTTTCCTGGTCGGTCTGGCGATCGCCGCCTATGTATCGCTTGATCTCCTCCGGCAGAATGCGCGCGACGAGGTGCTCCAGCACGCACGAATCATGATGGAATCTGCGCTCGCGACGCGCGGCTACACCTCCAAGCAGGTGCGCCCGCTGCTCGAGACGCAGATGAAGTACCAGTTCCTGCCGCAGTCGGTCCCCGCCTTCGCCGCCCAAGAGCAGTTCAGCGACCTGCGCAAGAAATTCGCCGACTACGACTACAAGGAAGCGACGCTCAATCCGACCAATCCCCGCAACCGGGCCACCGACTGGGAAGCCGACGTCGTAAACCAGTTCCGCCAGGCGCCCGATCGCCCCGAGATCATCGGCGAGCGCGATACGCCGACCGGCCGGGCTCTGTACATGGCCCGGCCGCTGCAGATCAAGGACGCCGCCTGCCTGTACTGCCACAGCACCGTGGACACCGCTCCGAAGACCATGATCGAGCTCTACGGTCCGGCGAACGGCTTCGGCTGGAAGCTGAACGAGGTGGTCGGCGCACAGATCGTGTCCGTCCCGATGACTTTGCCCATCAAGCGCGCCGACGACACCTTCAAAGTTTTCATGATCTCGCTCACTGGAGTCTTCGCCTTCATCTTCGTTGCCCTCAATCTCATGCTGCACGCCATCGTGATCCGGCCCGTCACCCGGCTGTCGCGGATCGCCGACGAGGTAAGCCTCGGCAATCTGGACGCCCCGGAATTCACGAGCAAGGGCAAGGACGAGATCGCGATTCTCGCCGGGTCGTTCAACCGCATGAGAACGAGCCTGGTGCAGGCGATGAAGATGCTCGGGGAGTGAAGGCCGCTATAACGGCGGCCCCGGAGACTAGTGGCAGTTCTCAAGCAACTCGGCAAGTACAAAATCGTCGAAGTCATCGGCAAGGGGGCGATGGGGATCGTCTACAAGGGATACGACCCCGTTCTCGAGCGCCATGTCGCGCTGAAGACCGTGCGCAAGGAGCTGGTCGACGAGAACCTCGCCGGGCAAATCATTGCGAGGTTCAAGAACGAGGCTCTCGCCTCGGGCCGCCTCAACCATCCCGCGATCGTCGGCATCTACGAATACGGCGAGAACAGACAGCTCGCCTATATCGCGATGGAGTACGTGCAGGGCCGCGGACTGCGGGATTTTCTCGCCCGGCAGGAGCGCTTCGGCCTGCAGGACACGATGGCCATCATGAGCCGATTGCTGGACGCACTCGACTACGCCCATGAGCACGGCGTAATCCACCGCGATATCAAGCCCCAGAACATCATTATGACTCCGGACGGCCGTCTCAAGCTTGCCGACTTCGGGATTGCCCGGATCGACCGCTCCAGCCTGACCCAGGTTGGGTCCGTCATGGGCACCCCTGCGTACATGTCACCGGAGCAGTACGCGGGACAGCAGGTGGACCGGCGCAGCGACATCTTTTCCTGCGGCGTCGTCCTCTACGAGCTGCTCACCGGCGTGAAGCCGTTCGAAGGCCCGACCGAGATCGTCGGGTACAAGATATGCCACGAACCCCACCGCAACCCTTCGGAGATCAATCCCCAGGGCGTTCCCGAGGTTTTCGATGCAATCCTCGGCAAGGCGCTCGCGAAGAAGCCGGAAGACCGCTACGCCAGCGCCCGCGAATTCGCGGTGGCCCTCGCCAAGGCCTTCGAGAGCCGCGCGGCAGTCCCGAGCGAGGCAACGATCCTCCCCACGATCATTCACCAGGACCGGCGGGATACGACTTCCCCGCCCCCCGGATGGGAGCCTGCGCGGTTGCGAGCTCTCGAGGAGCTGCTCGCCCCCTATGTGGGCCCGATGGCGAGAGTGCTCGTCAAGAGATCGGCGAAGACCACGACCGACGGCCCCACCCTCGTGCGCCTTCTCTCCGAGAGCGTTCTGTCGGAGCGGGACGGAAAGGCGTTCGCCGCAGAGGCGCTCGAGAAAGTTTTCGCGATCGGACGACGCGAAGCGGCGCCGGACCAGTCCTCTCCCGGTTTTTCGAACAGGCCGATCGAGGCCGTGGATGTCGACAGAGCGGCCGGGCGGCTTGCGCCTTATGTGGGTCCTATCGCCAAGGTGATGGCGAAGAAGGCCGCCGCGCAGGCGCGTGACCTGAAAGCCCTCTATCAGCGGCTCGCTGAAAACCTCGCCGACCCGGACGAACGCGCCGAGTTTCTCAAGAATTCCGGCTATGGAGACTAGTTCGGCCTAGGCGACGAGCCGCGGCAACAACCTGAGCGCGTTTTCGCGCTCGATCGCGCGTAGGTCCTTCGGTTCGAAGCGGAACGCTGCGAGCCCTTCGATCTCCTCGGCCCCGTCGCGGAACGGAAAGTCGGTACCGAAGAGCACCTGCCCGGGTGTAACGATCTTCATCAAGGCCGCGAGCGCTCCTGAATGGTTCCCCTGGGCGGTGTCGTAGTGGAACTTCTTCAGCTCGTACATCACGCCCTTCGGCACGCGCTCCTTCGCTTTTTCCTTCATGTCGATCTCGTGGCGCGTGAAGCGGCTGAGGAGGAAGGGCATCGTGCCGCCGCTGTGCGAGAAGATCCAGCGGATATCGGGGTAGCGGGCCGCGGTGCCGCTGAAGACGAGGCTCGCGATGGTGCGCGTGGTGTCGGTCGCGTACTCGACGACCGCCGGCGGCACCTCGCTCTTGATGTTCCTGCAGCAATCGGGTGAAAGCGGATGGGTGTAGATCACCGCCTTCCTCCGGTTGAGCTCCTCCCAGATGGGCGCGAAGGAGGCGTCCCCCAGGTACTTGTCCTGGTAGCTCGTCATGAGACCGATGCCCTCCGCCTTGAGCGTATCCAGGGCGTAGCCGATTTCCTTCAGCGCTCCCTCGGTATCGAGAAGCGGCAGCGTCGCGAAGCTCGCGAAGCGGCCCTTGTGGTCGCGCGCAAGCTGCGCGCCGAATTCGTTCGAGAGGCGCGCGATCTTGCGGCCTTTCTCGACCTCGTTGGTCGCGGCGCTCGGCTGGATGAGCGAGAGCACCGACACGGCGATTCCGCTCTTGTCCATGTCCTCGAGCGACATCTCGGGCGACCACTTGAAGCTCGAGCCCGCGCGACGACCGCCGACTTCGTCGAGATAGCCGGGGTACATGAGGTGGTGATGGACGTCGATGCGGTGCGGTTTGCGTGCGGCCTTCTTCGCACCCTGCGCCATCAGCCCTCCCGGCAGCAGGGTAGCGGCGCCGAGCGCGACGAGCGTCCCGAGAAAACCGCGCCGCGGCGCGCAGCAGGCACAGCTCGGATCGTCCGGATTTTCGGCGTTGTTATTCTTCGAAGCGATGCTCATGGACCTCCTCCTCTGAATCGGGGAGACTGATGGGACGTAAAGCGCTTGCTCCCCGAGCCGTTCAGGTTGTTAGGGAACCATCGCGGCGAGGAAATTTTAACACGGGGTGCGCTATCACCAGGGTTGCAGACATGCGCGATTGGTACGACGCTGGCACCTGGATCACCGCGGCCGCGACGTTCGTCGGCGTATGGGGGTTCTGCACACTGACATACGGCTTTTTGGGGTTCGCCTTGGGGTGGATGCCAGCGGCTGTGCTTGCGGTGATTTTTGGGATGTTTTGGCCGCTCGTTGTCCTGCTGCTCATGGTAGCGGCTGCCGTAATCCTTTTTTCCATTCTAAAGAAATGACCTAAGCGACTCTACGAACCAATCTGATTTGGTAAGTCTGCTTCCGACGAAAACAGCGGACAAGAGACTGTGAGCAGGCTTCAAAGCTCTGTCCTCACCCTCCCCGATACCCACACTAATACCCGCATTTGACGCGCAATTGATTTGAAGCATCCTGAAACAGTTTGAAGTAGATTCAGGAGCTATCTACAGAGGGAATCCCCGATAGACCGGAGGACTTGAAGCGGATTGAAACGGTCTGAAACGGTGCCGTCGTCTATCATGGCGATCGGGGCGATCCGGCGGATGAGGGTAAACACAATTCGAATCGCATGTCTCGCGGCGCTGCTCGCCGCGCCCGGCGCCTGGGCGCAGTCACCTGCCGCGAACTACCCGAACCGGGCGATCCGGGTCATCGTCCCTTTTCCGGCCGGCGGGGCTGCCGACGCGCTGCCGCGCATCGTCGGTGAGAAACTCGCTGCGCACTGGGGGCAGCCCGTCGTCGTGGAGAATCGGGTCGGAGCTTCCGGAAGCATCGGCGCGGATGCCGTGGCGCGCGCCGAGCCGGACGGCTACACGCTGCTCGCGACGCCCCCTGCCCCGCTGGTGATCAATCCCAGCCTGTACCTAAAGCTCCCCTACGACCCGACGCAGTTCGTGCCCGTGACGGTGATAGCGGCAATCCCGAGCGTGCTGCTCGTCAACGCGGCAAAGGTCCCGGCGAACACGTTCCAGGAGTTCGTCGCGTTCGTGCGCGCCAATCCGGATAAGCTCAACTATGCTTCCCAAGGTACGACCACGGTTTCCTTCCTGACTACGGAAATGTTCAAGACCGCGGCCGGAAGGCTGAGAATCACGCATGTACCCTACAAAGGGACGGCTCCCGGGCTCGCCGCGCTGCTCGCAGGCGAAGTGGAAATGATGTTCGACAACCTCGGGGTGACGGTGCAGCACGTTCGCGCGGGCAAGCTGAAGGCGCTCGCCGTCGGCAGCAGGCGGCGGGCGCCTTCGCTTCCCGAGGTGCCGGCGATGGCGGAGTTCTATCCGGGATTCGTCTCGATCGCGTGGTTCAGCATTTCAGCACCGCCGAAGACGCCCGCTGCGATCGCCGAGAAGCTTTCCGCCGCGATCGCGGAAATACTGAAGCAGCCGGACGTCGCCAACCGCCTCCAAGCGCTGTCGGCCGAGGCGATCGGCAGCACTCCCGCCGGGATGGCGGCGATCATGAAGGAAGACGCGGAGCGCTGGCGCGGCGTGATCCGCGCCGCCGGGGTGAAACCCGAATGAGCGCTGCCCAAGAAGGAGCAATCATGCTACCCGGCTTCCGCGCCATGGCCCGCTACAACCGTTGGATGAACGAACGCATCTACGGACACTGCGAAAACCTCTCCGACGCCGAGCGCAGGGCGGACCGCGGCGCATTCTTCCGCTCGATACACGGCACGCTCAATCACCTGCTGCTCGGCGACAGGCTTTGGCTCGGAAGATTCCTTGCGCGCGAGTTCCGCGTCGGGACGCTCGCCGACGAGCTGTACGAGGATTTCTCCGAACTGCGCCGCGAGCGCGCCAAGACCGACGCCGAGATCCTCGAATGGGTGGAAAGCTTGGACGAAAAACGCCTCGCCGCACCTCTGAAGTTCCGCAGCATCGTGGGCAACCGCGACAGGAGTTTTCCCCTGTGGTTCGCGGTGCAGCACTTCTTCAACCACCAGACGCACCACCGCGGCCAGGTGACGACGCTCCTCATGCAATCGGGAGTGGACCCGGGTGTCACCGACCTGATGTGGCTCCCGGGGATGGGGGAAGCGGGCTAGAACCTCGTTTCTACTTGTAGAAGACGTGTCCGCCGATCCTGGCGAGCGGCCGTTTGCCCTTCGCCCAGTCGGGTTTGATGTAAGTCGCGTGGAAGAACATCGCGCCCTCCAGCACCGGCACCTCCCGCTCGTAATAGACCGCTTCGGCCACGTCCCAAGCGCGCAGCCAGTCTTCGCCCACCGGGGTCGGGAGCGTGTCGAACTCCGTCCACGAAAAGGCACCCACGTAGCGTTTTCGGATCGGGTCCCAGTTTTTCTGGTAGACCACGCCGCAGACCGTATCGGAAAAGCGGCCCGAGGCCCTGCGATTCATCGTGACTTCGGCCACCGCGTATTGACCGGCCACGGGCTCACCCCGCGCTTCGAAATACACGTTCCGCGCAAGGCAGACCAGACTTTGCCGGTGGTCTTGACGCTCATAGACGGCTCGGAGCGCAAAAAAGAAGGCCGTAGCGATCAGACCGAGAACCAGGGCAAATATCCAGGGCTCCTTGTCCCAGGCGTGCCAGGACGCACGCAGTAGGTACCACCTGCGCGACACCGCCCAGCCGAGGCGGGAGCGAAGATCCGCGTAAAAAAGTCTCGAGAACATGTCGTCGGTTCCGACCAGGGACCGGGTCGCCTCAGAAAGGTCGCCCTTCGCCCGGTTAACGGGCGAATGGTCGTCAGAGCGCACCGCCTTGTCAAGGTCGCAAGCCCGCGAACCTGACGAGCGAGAGATTTCGCGTCTCTTTCGCTCCTCTCCTGTGAATTAGTTAATTAGAGAAAGCATGACTTTCGCATAGGCTTAAGCGTGCAGTTCGTCGATGTCGGAAGGGAGAAGGTCATGCGAGTGAACGCCACGCTGGTAGTCAATTCAAAGGGCGGGTCCGGAAAGACCACCATCACGACCAACCTCGCGAGTTACTTCGCGACCCAGGACATCCCGACTACCGTCATGGACTACGACCCACAGGGGTCGAGCCTGCATTGGCTACGCGCCCGCACCTGCCCCGGGGCGAGAATTTACGGGGCGAATGCCGCGCCTCAAAGGGGCGGCCGCATTCGCAGCGTCGAGATGCACGTGCCTGCGGACACGCAGCAGCTCATAATCGATGCACCGGCCGGCGTCTCGGGCCTGCTCCTGCAGGAGATGTTGAACAGGGCCGACCGCATCATCATCCCGGTTGCGCCGTCCGCGATCGACATCCACGCAACCGCAAATTTCATCAGGGATCTCCTCCTCGTCGGCAGGATCCGGGCGCGCAACATCCAGCTGGCTGTGGTGGCGAACCGAGTCCGCAGCTCCATGCCGGTGTATCAGCCGCTCGAGCGGTTTCTCAATTCGCTCGGTTTGCCGTTCCTGACGCGGATCAGCGATTCGGATGCGTACGTCAAAGCCGCTGAGGCGGGAATCGGAATTTTCGAGATGGACCCTTCCGCGGCGGCTGCGGAGTGCGCGCAATTCATGCCTATTATCGAATGGGTGGGCAGTCAGCGGGACCCTGCGGCGTCCGGCGACGGAAAGGTCATCGATCTCGCGAGCAGGCGCTGGACGGAAAGGACCCCGGGCCTCTCTTCGATCGGCTCCAGATCCTGAATCAAGATCCACGGCGCGGCTCGAGCACTGCGCGTACCGCCTCGTCGACATCCTGCAGGAACACGAAATCGATTTTTTCCTTCGCCTCCGCAGGGACTTCCTCAAGGTCCTTACGGTTGCGCGCCGGCAGCATCACGCGGCGGACCCCGGCGCGCATGGCGGCAAGCACTTTTTCCTTGATCCCGCCCACGGGGAGCACGAGGCCGCGCAGGCTGATCTCGCCGGTCATCGCCGTGTCGGCGCGTACGGCGCGCTCGGTGAAGAGCGACGCGAGTGCCGTGAACATTGCGACTCCAGCGCTCGGACCGTCCTTCGGGATGGCGCCCGCCGGCACGTGGACGTGCACGTCGGTTTTCTCGAACGAAACCGATTCGATGCCGAGCGTCGCGGCGCGCGATTTCACGAGCGTCAGCCCGGCTTGCGCGGACTCCTTCATCACATCACCGAGCTGACCGGTGAGAATCAGTTTTCCGCTGCCCGGCGTGCGGCTCGCCTCGACGAACAGGATGTCGCCGCCGACAGGCGTCCACGCGAGTCCCGTAGCAACGCCCGGCACGGCCGCGCGCAGCGCCACCTCGTTCTCGAACTTCGTCGGTCCTAAAATGTCTGCGAGGTCCTTTTCGTCGATTTTTACGCCCTGGGCCGCGCCTTCGGCGATCCGCACCGCGGCGCGCCGGCACACCGCTCCGATCTGGCGCTCGAGCGAGCGCACGCCCGCCTCGCGCGTGTAGTCGCGGATGATGGCCGTGAGCGCCGCGTCGGTGATCTCGAACTGCTCGGGCTTGAGGCCGTTTTCCTTCAGTTGGCGCGCGAGGAGGTAGCGGCGCGCGATCTCGCGCTTTTCCTCCTGCGTGTAGCCCGGCAGCTGGATGATCTCCATGCGGTCGCGTAAGGGGCCCGGAATCGTGTCGAGCACGTTAGCCGTCGTGATGAAGAGCACGCGCGAAAGATCGTAGGGCACCGCGAGGTAGTTGTCGCGGAAGGTGTTGTTCTGCGCCGGGTCGAGCACTTCGAGGAGAGCCGACGACGGGTCTCCGTGAAAGCCCGCGCCGAGCTTGTCGATCTCGTCGAGCATCATCACGCACCCGCGCGTCCCGGCTTTCTTCAGCGCCTGGATGATGTTCCCGGGCAGCGCGCCGATGTAGGTGCGCCGGTGTCCGCGTATCTCGGCCTCGTCGTGCACGCCGCCTAGCGAGACGCGCACGAACTTGCGCCCGAGCGCTTTCGCGACGCTCTGTCCGAGCGAGGTCTTGCCGACCCCGGGTGGGCCGACGAAGCACAGGATCGGCCCGTGGCCTTCCGGATTGAGCTTGCGCACCGCGAGAAACTCGACGATGCGCTTTTTCACCTGATCGAGGCCGAAATGGTCCGCGTCGAGAATGCGCCGCGCCTCGGCCATGTCGATCGCGTCGAGCTCGGGGCTCTTCCACGGCAGCTCGATCAGCCAGTCGAGATAAGTGCGCACCATCGAGTACTCGCCCGAGGCGTCCGACATGCGCTCCAGGCGCTTCAGTTCCTTCAGGGCCTGTTTCTCGACTTCCTCCGGCATGCCGGCTTCTGCGATCGCGTTCTTGAGCTCCTCGAGCTCCGCTGCTTGCCCCTCGTCGCCTTCGCCCAGCTCCTTTTGGATCGATTTCATCTGCTCGCGCAGCAGGTACTTGCGCTGGGTCTCGTCGAGGCTCGTCTTGGTGCGCTCGTCGATCTCGCGAGAGAGCTTGAGCACCTGCAGCCGGTGCGCGAGGTGCTCGAGCACGCCGTCGAGGCGCTTTTGGAGGTCGATCGTTTCGAGCAGCGCCTGTTTCTCGGAGACTTCGATGTCCATGACGCCTGCGACCAAGTCGGCGAGCGCCCCGGGCGAGGAAATGCTCTGGATGCCGGCGATCAGCTCTTGCGGCGCCTGCGGCAGGAGCTCGAGGACCTGGAGCGCGCGCTCCTTCAGCTGTACGAAGCGCGCCTCGATCTCCTTGCCCGCGGCTTCCGGGTCTTCGATCCGTCCGACGCGCGCCACCATGAACGGGTAGCCTTCGAGGTACTCGACCACGCGGAACCGCTGCTGCCCCTGGCAAATGACGTGATGCGTGCCGTCGGGCGTAGTGACGTAGCGCACGATGTTGGCGACCGTGCCGACGAGGCAGAGGTCCTCCGGTCCGGGCTTCTCGGTCTTCGCGTTCCGCTGCAACAGGACGCCAATCGGCTGTTTCGCCTTGGCGGCGGCTTGAGCGGCTGCGATCGAGGCCTCGCGGCCCAGCGCGACCGGCAGGATCATGCCGGGGAAAAGCACCATCCGGCGCACCGGCAGGATGATGACCGCGTCATCTGGAAGAGCGTACGTGCCCTGAGGCGTCACTCGCGCCGCCGCGGCCGCGCTCGCCCTTTCGCCCGCCGACTTCTGATTCACGCTATCGAGTTCGAGGCTCATGTCGTCTACCCCCGTCTGTGCAGACCGAGCGTCAAGCAGCCGTTCGCAAGAAGCCTGTCGGCGAGCTGATACTGGCCGGCGGGCAGAGCGATGCGGCGCTCGAAGCGGCCATAGGGAATTTCGAGCCGGTAAATGATGGCGCGCGGATACTCAATGGGAAAGGCACGCTCGCCGCGAACGACGATCGTTCCGGATTCGAGGTAGACCTCGAGTTCGTCCGCCGCGACGCCGGGAAGAGCGACGCACAGCGTCAGACCATCCGCCGTCTCGTATAGGTCGACGGGCGGCTCCCAGCCCGGTGCCCCGGCGGCACCGATCTGATAGAACCTGCGCTGCAGCTTCTCCGCCCCTCGAAGCAGCTCCAGCGCTTCAGCCCACATCCATGACCGTGGATCGCGATACGTCATGCAAGTCCCTTGAACACCGCTTGCGGAGAGACATTCCCCGCAGCTCGACAATTTGTCAAATGGGGGCATCGACGGGAAGAACAACCCCGTGACCGCGCGAGGGTCCCCCGCACCGCCGACTTCCGCTACAGCACTGGAACTAAAGAGGAATAGCCAGAAGCGTGTCGACACTGCAGCTGTCCAGCACGACGATTTTTTCCTCGAACCGCGAGTCCTTCCCGTCGAGGCGGATCCTGTCCAGGTAGCGGCCGCCTGCAAAGAGCATCGAGTCGCCGGTGTGCATGATGCGCACGACCTGAAAGTTCGAGGTCGCGCGCGCTGTATTCCCGTCGATCCGCTCGATCAGGGTCGAGGACACCGTGTGCCGGTAGCGCTGCGCCTCGTAGATGTTGGCATGGCGCAGAGCCGAGACGCGATCGGCGAGCATCGCGCGCGAGTCGGCGTAGATGATGGACAGCGGCAAGCCGCGTTCGTAGTTCTCCGCGGTGGTGATGCGGTAGCGGCCCTTGTCCACAAAGAACCCCGGCCAGTCCTCCAGCCGATCGTCGTCGATGGCGTGGACGTAGCGGGCGAGAAGGTTCTCGACGGTGACTTGAAGCTCAACGTCCACGGCCTTACAAATCCATATGCCTGCGGTACTGCTGCCAAAGGCCCCGCACCGAGGTTTCGGTGACGCGCGATTCGTTCGACTCGACCGTGCGCCCGCCCATCTCGACGAACGACGAACGCTCCGACGCACCTGCCGCGCCGCGCTGCACGAACCCGGTCGCCGCGCCGTCCTCCAGTGAGATGTACCCCGCCGGGCCGACGAGGTTCGACTGCTTCATGCGGAGCTCGGTCATCTTCGCGTCGTCCGACGCATAGCCGAAGCAGGTCCACACGAGCTCGGTGCGGCCCACGCCCTTGGGCAGCACCTGGCGCACGGCGAGGCTGTTCATGATCTGCTGCAGCACGAATCCCGGGAACACGGTGAGGATCTGCAGCGTGACGCCGTCGCCAATCTCGTCCACCGATTCCAGCATCTGCGGCGCCTGCAGCGCGTAGCCGCCGCTCGCCGAGCGCATGCCGGCCTTTTCGTACTCGTCGCCGGACAGATCCGACTTCATCATGGTGAAGCTCGCGTGGCTGCCGCCCTCGCCGCCGACGACGACCCCGCCTTTCTGCTCCAGGCGATTCAAGCGGAAGGTCGAGAAAAACAGATGCAAGAGGCTCGCGTGGTACGTGTCCTTCACGTTCTCGAAGTAGAGCTTCCAGTTGCTCTGCAGCACCTGGGTGTAGCCGCCGAGGATCTTTATCGGTTCCTTCATCACGCGGCGGATCCTCGCCGCGACCTCGGGGCCGATGTACCGCTCGACGACCGGCGTCTTGTCCGAGAGCGTCGCGAAGATCAGGCCGCAGAAAATCTCGACGCGGAATTTCCGCGGCGCCTGGCTCTCGGGATCGGCGTCGAGAGGCATGCCGCCCTTGCCCTGCACGCCGCGGCGAAATGCCACCGCGGTGAGGTCGCCGCGCAGGTCGTAAGTCCAGTTGTGATAGACGCAGGCGATCTCCTTCGCGTTGCCGCGGTCCGCGAGGCAAAGGAGCGCGCCGCGGTGCGCGCAGCGGTTCTCGAAGCAGCGGATCGCGCCGGATTCGTCGCGCGTCACCACCACCGGCATCTCGCCGACGAAAGTAGTCTTGAAGTCGCCCTTCTCCGGCAGCTCGGCCTCGAGGCCGAGGAAATTCCAGGCGTCGCCGCGGTAGATGCGCTCCTGCTCGCGGCGGTAGACGTCCTCGTCCTGGTATATCCAGTAGGGAACGCGGGCCAGTCCTTCGGAGGGCCAGGCGCGTGATGCGGGATCTGCAGACAAGAGAATATCCTTATCGGGAAATTCGTTCAGGTCGATTCTAGCACCGGTAAAATGGCGCGAGACCCAGGAGAACCTCGATGAGGCCCATGATCGCCCGGCTGTTCGCGGCCGCGCTGTGCGGATTTCCGCTTGCTCTGCACGCGCAAGCGCAGGCATACCCGAACAGGGCGGTCAGGATCGTCGCGCCCTTCCCCGCCGGCGGCAGCGCCGATGTCATCCCGCGCATCATCGGCGAGAAGTTGTCCCTCAAGTGGAGCCAGCCCGTCATCGTGGAGAACCGCGCGGGCGCCGCCGGCAACATCGGCGCTGAGTACGTCTTCAAGGCCGAGCCCGACGGCTACACGCTGCTGTCCTCGCCGCCGCCGCCTCTCATCATCAATCCGAACCTGTACCGGAATCTTCCCTTCGACCCGACTCAATTCGTTCCGGTGGGCATCATGGTCGCGATCCCCAACGTGGTCCTCGTGAATCCCAGGGTGCCGGTGAACAGCATCCGTGAACTGATCGCCTACGCCAAGGCGAACCCGGACCGGCTCAACTACGCCTCGCAGGGCAGCGGCACGACCTCGCACCTCACCGGCGAAATGTTCAAATCGATGGCTGGCGTGCGCCTCACGCACATTCCCTACAAGGGGAGCGCGCCCGCGCTTACCGACCTGCTCGCCGGGCAGGTGGAGATGATGTTCGACAATCTCGGCGTGTCGCGACAGCACGTCGTAAGCGGCAAGCTGAAGCTGCTTGCGGTGTGCAGCGAGAGGCGCGTCGCGTCGCTTCCCGACGTGCCGGCACTTGCCGAGATTCTCCCGGGATTCGAGGCGGTCGCCTGGTTCGGCATCGTGGCGCCGCCGAGGACGCCGATGCCGATCGCCGAGAAGATCTCCGCCGCCGTCGCCGAGGTGCTGAAGCTCCCCGAGGTGCAGAAACGCCTTGCCGATCTCTCCGCCGACGCGATCGGCAACACGCCGGCGCAGATGGCGGCGTTCATGAAGAAAGACGCCGAGCGCTGGCGCGCGGTGATCCGCTCCGCCGGGGTCAAGGCGGATTAGGTGGGCCTGCCGCGCATCGCCATCGCCACCGGCGATCCGGCAGGGATCGGCCCTGAAATCGCGCTCAAGGCGGCGCTAGCTTCGCAAGTGAAAAAAATCTGCCGGCCGCTCCTCGTCGGCGATCGCGGCGCGATCGAGGCGCATGCCGACGCCTGTGGACTCGAGCCGAATCTCCGCTGCGTGACGCGCGCCGCGGACGCAAATTGGGGCGACGGCGCGCTGACCCTCATCGAGCGCAGGCAGTTCAAACCCGGCGAGCTGCACATCGGCGCGATCGCGGCACCGCACGGCGAAGCCGCGCTCGATTCCGCGAAGACCGCGATCGACGCGGCGCTCGCCGGCGAGGTGGACGCGGTAGTCGCCGCGCCGCATACGGAAAGCTCGATCAAGCTCGCCGGAATCGAGTTCGACGGCTATCCCACGTTCGTCGCGCGCTGTGCCGGCGTGTCGCCCGAGGACGCGTTCCTCATGCTCTGCTTCGAGTCGGGCGGGATCGAAATGCGCATTGCGCACGCGACGCTGCACGCGAGCCTGCGTCGGGCGATCAAGCTCCTCACGCGTGACCGCGTGCTGAACGCGATCCGCTCGACCGATTCCGCGCTGCGCCGCATGGGCGTCGCCCACCCGCGCATCGCAGTGTCGGGGCTCAACCCTCACGCAGGCGAGGGAGGCCTCTTCGGCGACGAGGAGCAGGCGATCATCGGTCCGGCGATCGTCGACGCGAAAAAGAACGACGTCGACGCCGAGGGCCCGTTCGGTGCTGACGTCATGTTTCTGAAAAAAGGCTACGACGCCTTCGTGGTCATGATCCACGACCAGGGTCACATCATGGCGAAAACGCACGCCTTCTCCGGCGCCGCGGCACTCACGCTGGGCACGCCGGTGCTATTCTCCTCGGTCGCGCACGGCAGCGCGCTCGACATCGCCGGAAAGAACCGCGCCGATCCGGGTGCGATCATTTCCGCGATCAAGCGCCTCGCCGGCACCTCTTCGGCGAGATAGAACGATGGAAGACAAGCTGACGATTTCCGCTCTCCGGCAGATGAAGCGCGACGGTCGCAAGATCGTCGGCGTGGTCGCCTGGGACACCGAGATCGCGAGGATCGCGGATCGCGCCGGGGTGGATTTCATATCGGTGGGCGACTCCGTCGGCTTGAATCTCTGGGGGCACGCGACAGACACGGAAGTAACCGTCGAGGAAATGCTGATTGTCTGCAAAGCCGTGCGCCGCGGCGCGAAGCGCGCCCTGGTCAGTTGCGATATTCCCAATGGTCCGGCGCAGACGGGAACCGAGGCCGCAGTCAGCGCCGCCGTCCGCTTCGCAAAAGAGGGAGGGGCGGACATGGTGAAGGTCTTGGGCGATCCGAGCGTAGTGAAAGCAATCGTCCGCGCGGGCGTCCCGGTCTTTGCCGAGTTCCATGGCGAGCAACTTCCTGCCGAAAAACTGGTGGAGGAAGCGAAGCGATTGGAAGATTCGGGCGCCTCGCTCCTGGACTTCAGGCACTCCGGTCCCGTAGCCGGTCCTGCCGTCGTACGCGCGGTTTCCATTCCGGTGATCGGCGGCTTGGGCGGCGGGCCGTGGCTCGACGGGCGCGTGCGCCTCGCGCACACCGCCATCGGCTACGCAGCGAAGTGGATCGACTCGAAGACCGAGACCTACGGCAATGCCGCGAAGCTCTCCCTGGCTGCCTTCCGCGCCCTGGTCGACGACGTGCGCTCGGGCCGGCAGATCAAGGGCGGCTGACGTGCCCACCGCGCTCATCGACGGCATCAAGACGAACTACGAAGTCATCGGCAACGGCCCGCCTTTGCTGATGTACGCGCCGGCGGGCTTCGATGCGACCCTGGACAAGTGGAAAACGCAGGGCGTGTATGCCCGCATCAAGCTGCTCGATCATCTTCCGAAAAGATATACCTGCATCGTCTTCGACCGGCGCGAGACCGGGCAATCGGGCGGACGCGTGGAGCGCATCACCTGGGCCCACTATGTCTCACAAGGCAAAGGCCTGCTCGAGCACTTGAAGTTCAAGCGCGCGCATCTCATGGGCGGTTGCATGGGCTGCTGCCCGGTCGTCGCCTTTGGCGTCGCCCATCCCGAGATGGTGATGAGCATGGTCCTGTACTGGCCGGTCGGCGGCGCGAGATACCGTATCAGCACGCACAAGCGCTTCGCCGATCATCTCGCGTACGTCGAAGAGCACGGCCTCGCCGGCGTTGTCTCGCTGGTAATGCAGGAGGGAAAAGCATTCAACGCGGAGCCCAGAGGCGGGCCCTGGGCCTCGGTGATCAGGAACGACCGCGCCTTCGCCGATGCCTACGCGAAACTCGACGTCGGAAAGTACAAACAGCTCGTCACCGAAATGTGCCGTACCCTATTCGACCGGGACACCTCTCCGGGTGCCGAGCCCGAGGACTTGCTCAAACTCGACGTCCCGGCGCTCGTCATACCGGGACGCGATGCGTCTCACGCGACTTCGGCAGCGAGGTATCTGGAAGAATGTCTGCCGAAAGCGGAGTACTGGGACGTGCTTCCCGACGGGCAGACGGAGGAAACCGCTCCCACTCGGGTGATCCAGTTCTTGGATAGAGTGGCCGCCACGGCCCGGTAACGCAGAATTCGGATCGAAACGACAACTTGTTTCATTGGCGCGTCAGGCGCCGGCGCCTTTGCGCTCAGGGCGACCTGACCGCCAGTACGCCGCAGGGTCAGTTCCCGGGCTCGCCCGCAACGACATACGCCCACAGCGCTTCCACGTCGTCGGGTTTGAGCACGTCGTCCCATGACGGCATGTTGCGCTTGCCGTACGTCACCGAATCCACAAAGCGCGCGCGGGCATCGCGCGGAAAAGTCCGCAGGTCGATCCCTCCCTGCGGATTGCGCATGCGCGTGCCGTGGCAGGTCACACAGTTGCGCGCGAACAGGGCGGCGCCCTTCTTGATTTGCTCCGCAGGGAACTGCGGCGCGCGGTCTTGCGCAGCGACCCCCACGCAGGCGAGCGCGAGGCCGAGGCTTGCGGCCACCGTCAAGGCTTTCATGCCGCCTCGCGGGCGCTTGCCTTATTCGGGCATCAAGGCAAAGGTCCACACCGATCCACCGGTGGGGATGGCGTCGGCTGCCTTCATGGTCCTGTTGAGAACCCCGCCAATGCCCGACAGAACGGTCACGTATTGGCGACCCTGGCGGGTGTAGGTGATGGGCGGCGAATTGATGCCGGAACCGGTCTTGAACTGCCAGAGCGTCTGGCCGGTTGCCTGATCGAGCGCGATGAAATCACCATTCAGCCTGCCGGTGAACAACAGCCCGCCATCGGTTGCGAGCATGCCGGCGGAAATCACGGTTCCCGTCACCGGGACTTTCCATTCCGCCTTGCCGGTCAGCGGATTGAACGCCATGTGATAGCCCCACGGCTCGCCCGAGGGCGGCGTACGGAAGCTCGTCTCCACGCCGGTCGAGCCCTGGCCGAGCACGAACTCGAACTTCGTGTATTTCATGATGCGGGGGATTTCCCAGGAGTTCACATAGACGAGCCCGGTCTTCGGATTGAACGCCATCAGCGATGCATTGGTGCCGCGCGACGGCCAGATTTCGACCGTTTCGCCCTTGACGGCGCGCTCGTAGATGTCGGTCAGAACCGGGCGGCCGGTCTTGAGATCGACGTGCGAGGCCCAGTTGACCTTTACGAACGGGTGCGCGGCGATCAGCTTGCCGTTGGTACGATCGATGACATACATGAAGCCGTTCTTGTTGGCGTTCAGGAGCACCTTGCGGACCCGGCCGTCGATGCGCAGATCGGCGAGCACCGGCTCGGCGGAGCCGTCGAAGTCGTAGCTTTCGTTCGGAGTGTATTGGTAATGCCACACCAGCTGGCCGGTCTTGGGCCGGATCGCGAGCACGCTGGCCGTGTACAGACTGTCGGCGCCGCCGCGATAGGCTGGGTTGTACGGCTCCGCGTTGCCGGTCCCCCAGTAGACGAGGTCGAGTTCCGGGTCGTACGAACCGTTCTGCCAGGTCGACCCGCCGCCGTATTTCCATGCGTCGGGCATCTCCTTTGGCCAGGTTTCGGATCCGGGCTCGCCGGGTGCGGGCACGGTGTAGCGGCGCCACAATTTTCTCCCGGTGTCCGGGTCCCAGCCGTCGAGGAAGCCGCGCGTGGTGCGGTCCCCGCCCGCCATCCCAGTGATCACGACGCCGTTCGCCACCAGAGGCGCGATGATCCCCGTGTAACCCTCCTTGAAGTCGGCGAATTTTTCCCTCCAGATCTGTTTGCCGGTCTTCATGTCGAGCGCGATGACATGGCAATCGATCGACTCGCGGAAAAGCTTACCGTTATAGATGGTGGCCGGCCCCCGGACGATGACGCCGGGGTTCCCTACACGCGCGGCGGCGCGCTCGTATTCCACCGGTGTGCGCCAGATCTGCTGGCCGGTCGCAACGTCGAGGGCGAAGGTCCAGTTTCCGTTCACCACATACATGACGCCGTTGTAGATCGTCGGCTGCGCCAGCTCGCCCGTATCGTTGCTTAGGCTCGTGCTCCAGATCGGCACTAGGCGCTTGACGTTCGATTTGTTGATCTGGGTGAGCGGGCTGTACTGATTGAGGTGATAGCCCATGCCGAAGGTGGTCACGTTTTCGCTGTTCTTACCGTTGTCGATCAGCTCTTGCGTGGTCTGGGCGAGCGCATAGCTGAACACGCAGCAGAGCAACGCCACCGATATTGTCTTCATGACTCCCTCCTTGATGATGCGTGATTGGCGCGGCGCGCGCTCGGCTAGGCTCTATCCAGGTTATGAGTGCGCGTTCGAACCCGGTATTTATCAGTGCACACGAGTGCCTCGCCCGTTGGAAATACTCGGACGTCCCCGTCGCCGGCCAGACAGAGGGAACGGTTCCGGCGCGGCTGCTGGAGTCTCCGGATAGAGCGGCCGATGGAAGCGCGGACTATAGCGACCTGATCTGCACCTTGCGCCACTTGATGGCGCCACCGGGGGCATCCTTGGGGCCGTTGCCGAACTGCAGGGCAAACGGTCCCTCAGCGTGCTTGCCGTCCCGAACGTCGACGGTCTGGACTCCGTTCAGCACGACGGTCAGCTGCGAGCCCTTGGCGGTGATCTCGTAGGTGTTCCACTTGCCGCCGGCTTTCGGCATGGGCGAGACCTTGGCCACGTTGACGATCGCTCCGGTGCCATACTCCGGCTCCGGACGCTGGTCGTAGATGTTCACTTCATAGCAGGCGACCGCACCGACCTTGGTGCGATCGGCGCAGCGCAGGAAAATGCCGCTGTTCGTCGTGTGATCCGCCCAGAACTCCGCCTTGATTTGAAAGTCCTTGTAGGAATTATTCGTGAGGAGATATCCGCCCTTGCCCTTGTCGGCGACGATGGCACCGTCTTGCGCTCTCCAGTTGGCGTCGCCGATGGGGCTGAAGTTGCCCATGCCAGCGGCGCCGTCGATGAGCGTGGTCCAGCCCGAGTCGGACCACGGCATGTACGAACAGCCGAAAAGACCGAGCGCGATGGCTAGCGATCCAGCGGTGACGACAGACGAGCGTTTCATGGTGGTCTCCTCCTCTTGTTTTGCGTTGAGCGGTTCGTGCTACTGCCACGCGCGATTGTCCACCGTGTTCTCGTAGGTCGCGCCGGGAACGGTCATGTTCCACTTGACGGTCCAGTTGTAGGTGTCCTCGAAGCGCTCGCGCGTGTAAGGTTGCGGCGCGGCGTGGAGCAGGCGCCAGGTCTGGAACTCGTGGGGTTCCAAGAGTCCGCCGGTCTCGCGGATGAAATAGTGGACGTAAGGCGTGGGGTCGTTCTCGATCTCCTTGACCGCCCTCGCCTGCGCGCGGAACATCTTCGCGAGGGTCGGGCCGTCGAGGTCGTCGCCGGCCGCCTCGCTGCGGGTAGAATGGGACTCGATCAGGATGCGCAGCCCCCACTTCTGCGCCACGCTGATCCAGGGCTCCATGAGGCTCGCCGCAGCGACCTTGCCGTCGCGAACCGCTTCGAGCCGCTTCAGCATCGACCCCGCGTTGGTCCTCTTGACGTGCTCCGGCGCAAGGAACCCCTCCATCATCTTCAGCGTGGTGAAGTCCGAGCCGTTGTTCGGCGTCACAGCGATCGGCTTGTCTTTCAGCATCTCGGGTTCGTAGTACTTGGAGTCGCGCGCCACGACGATGGCGAACTTCGACATGGAGGCGCCGAGCGCCACGATCTTGCGCCCGCGCAGCCCCTGCGTGTTGGCTTCGACCGCGCGCTTCATGATCCCCCATTCGCACATGCGGTACTGGTCGATGCCGCCTTCGTTGTAGACCGAGTCGAGCGGGCGATCGAAAACGGAATCGAACTTGACGAAATGGGAGGTCGTGACCTGCGCCATTCCCGGCGTGGTCACGAACTCGAGGTCCAGGCCCTCGTCCTTGAAGAAGCCTTTGTCGCGCGCCACGAGCACGGGCAGATCGTGCACTGCGTTCATGGTCGCTACCTGAGGTTTCGTCCTTTCCTTGACAGTCATGATGCGTTCTCCTATAGGGACCGTAAGACTCCCTCGGTCTAACGGCGATGATCGTTGCCGATGATCCCTCTTCATCCGCTCGGCTGTCAACGGCGGAGGAGCTTCAGCAGCAATCCCAGCCGACCCCCTCCGGCACCGCGAGCGCATCCTTCAGCCAGGCGTAGGGAAGATCGTCGACGACCACCTCCGCCACCGGCTTGAACAGCTTGAACTGGTGGCGCTGTTCGGCAATCCAGAACATGACCACAGTCTCCAGCGGTGCGCAGCCGGGGAGCGTACAGGCGACCTCCGCAACGGAGATCGCCGCCTCTTTCGGAAGGCCGAAGCGCGCGCGCGTCCACTGCGCCACCCGATCGACGGCTTGGAGGCGTTCGGGGTCCTTCCTGACGGACGCGAACATGGCTTTGAGCCTATCAGAAGCGGCATTGCGTGAGAAAATGCGCCGATGGCACACCCCGACCGCTTCCTCCTCGCAGGCGTCATGGGATGGCCGGTGATGCATTCCCGCTCCCCCATGCTGCACAACTACTGGTTCAAGCAGCACGGCCTCGCCGGGAACTACGTACCGCTCGCGATCCGGCCGGAGGGCCTCGCCGCCGCGCTCGGCGCTCTGCATCCCCTGGGATTCGCGGGCTGCAACCTGACGATCCCGCACAAGCAGCAGGCGATGAAAATCGTCGACGAGGTCGACACGCTGGCGAGAAGCATCGGCGCGATCAGCTGCGTGGTCGTCAGGGCCGATGGGTCGCTCTCCGGCACCAACAACGATTGCTACGGCTTCATCCACAACATCAGGCAGGAGCAGCCTGGCTGGCGGGCCGACGCCGGGCCCATCGCGGTGATCGGCGCCGGCGGTGGTTCGCGCGCCGTGTGCTACGGGCTGGCCCGGGAAGGCGCGAAGGAGATTCGCCTCCTCAACCGCACGTTCGCGCGCGCAAAGGGAATTGCCGACGAGTTCGGCAAGCCGATCAACGCCCTGCCCTGGGAACAGCGCCACGAGGCCCTGGAAGGCGCGGCGATGGTGGTCAACACCACGAGCTGCGGCATGGTCGGCCAGCCGGCCCTCGACATCACACTGGACAAGCTGCCGCAGGGCGCGCTCGCCGCCGACATCATCTACATTCCGCTCGAGACGCCGTTCCTCGCCGCGGCACGCAAGCGCGGCAACCGCACCACCAACGGCCTGGGTATGCTTCTCAATCAGGGCCGGCCGGCCTGGAAGGCCTGGTTCGGCATCGAGCCCGAGGTGACGGCGGAGCTTAGAGCGATGGTCGAGCGGACGATCTAGGAAGCGATCCGCGTGCTCGGCGTGAAGCTGGAGTGAGAACTTCACTTATTCAGGAACAAGGCGTTCCAAAACTTTTCCCACTTCGGGTTTTCGTCCAGCTCCACTGCCGGGTCCATCATGATGTAGGCGAAGTCGCCGAGATCGGTCTTCGCCTTCTGGCTAGCTGGCGGACGGCCGAGCGAATTGAAGAGCTCCTGGCCTTCCGGCGAGAGGACGAAGTCGGCAAACAGCAGCGCCGCGTGCGGATGGGGCGCGTCCTTCGCGAGCCCGATGCCGAGCGGCTGGCCGATAACCGGCTCGATCGGCACCCAATCGATCGGCGCGCCCGTGCGCTTGTGCGCCACGGCGCCGCTGCTATAGACGGTGAGCCCGACCGGCACTTCCCCCGCCGCCACCAGTTGCGTGAGCAGCGTGTGCCCCGTGCGCACGTCGGGCTTCATGGCGGCGAGCCCGTGGAAGAATTTCATGCCGCGATCCTGGCCCCAGAATTTCACGATTCCCGCGAGCCAGACGATATCGCTCGCCTCGATGCCGAGCCGCCCTTGCCATTTCGGATCGAGGAAACCCTCGTAGGTCCCCGGCAAGTCCTCCCGGTGCACGAGCTTCGTGTTGTAGGCCACTCCAAGATAGGACAAGCGGTCCGGAAACCACGCGCGATGAGACGGGATCGCAGTCGGAGTCAGGTCGGCGAGATGGGGGCTGTGGAATTCCGCGAAGATTTTTTCGCGGGTCATTCTTTCGAGATCCGTCCCGATGGTCTCGACGGCATCGACGCTGAAGCGTCGGGCGCGCGCTTCGGTGATCGTGCGCTGCGTGACCTTTTCGCTCGCCGCACGCCACAACTCGACCTTGATGCCGTGCTTCTTCTCGAACGCCCGGGTCAACGGAACCGACTCGCTCGGGGCGAGCGAGGTGTAGATGACGAGGACGCCCTCCCTCCGGGCATTTTCCAGAATACGCTGATCGCGGTCAGCGCCGCGATACAGGTACAGCATCTCGTTTCCCGCGGGCTGGGCATGCGCAGGAATTACGGCGCACGCGGCAAGAAACGCCGCCCATGATGTATACCTCTGCGCGCGTACGAAAGTCCGGATCATGGGCCGAGCCGGGGTATCCGCTATGCCTTGACCGCCTGCTCGAGCAGCCATTTGCGAAAAGCAGCGACGGCCGGGCGTCCGGCAATGACCTCCGGGCACACCAGGTAATACGCCGACTGCGGTTTCAGTTCCACCTTGAACGGCGCGCACAACCTCCCCGACTCGATGTCGTCGTCGACCAGGGGCTTGAGGGCGAGCGCGACGCCCAGCTTCTGCGACGCCGCTTCGAGCGACAGGATGTTCGAGGAAAAATGCGGCCCGCGGCTGCCGTCGACGCGGTCGGCGACGCCCGCGGCTTCGAGCCATTTCTGCCAGGCCCCGCCGTGGGCCACGAGGTCCATGGCGTCGTCGTGCAGGAGGACGTGGCGCGCCAGGTCGGCGGGTTCCCTGAGCGGCGGATCGCCGCGCGCGAGTTCCGGGCTCGCCACCGCGACGGTCGCGACGTCGAACAGGTGGTCGGCCCGATAGCCGGGGTAATTGCCGCCGCCCAGATGGATCTCGACGCCGGACACGTCGTCCCTCAGATCGAGATTGCCCACGAGAGCGGCCGAGTCGAGCGCACCGGCGTCGACCATTTTGCTCGAGCCGAAGACGCGCAATTCGACGCGCGGCTCGCGCTTCGCAAAATCGGCCAGGCGCGGCATCAGCCAGCGCGCCGTGAACACCGGCGGCGCAGTGATCAGCAGCTCGGTCTCTTCGGCGCGTTCGCGGATCATCTCGACCGCCGCGGCGAGCGACTCGAAGCCTTCGCGCAGTTTAGGCAGGCAGGCGCGCGCCGCTTCCGTGAGCTGCACGCCGCGCCCTGAGCGGCGGAACAGCTCCACGCCGAGATACTCCTCGAGGCTCTTGATCTGGTGGCTCACGGCCGCCTGGGTAATGGACAGCTCGTTCGCCGCCTCCTTGAACGAGAGGTGGCGCGCCGCGGCCTCGAATACCCGCAGCGCGTTCAGCGGGGGCAGGCGGTAAATCACGGATGGGATGAATTTTTCTTATGCGACAGATGAGAATTCATCGTTTGTTGTGCCGCCTTGCGGGGACTACCCTCTAGAGCATGATGAAAGCCAACATGAAATCCGGAACCACTTTGCGCACGCCTTTCTGGAAAGCGGCCTACCAATCGCTCCCGCAAACCGCGCGCCAGCGCCACCTCGCGTACATCGAGCAGGCCGAAAGCTGGGATCTCGCACTCGATGCGGCCAGCGATGCCCTCTCGCGAGCGAAGGGCGCTTTGGCCAGGCTGCTTGATATGCCCACCCGGCCACGCTCGGCGCACTGACCGCTTGCCTCGCCGTGCGCGCGACCTGACTCCTCCTCCTCCTTGGTCAGTAGCGCGGACGGCGAGCATCTCACGACGAGACGGACCGCAGAGCCCGTCTTTTTTTTCGCAACGCTGCAGCTCACCCGAGCTTCGCGCGGAAGTGGTCCCAGGTGCGCTTGAACAGGCCCGCGTTCCAGAGCTTCTCGCGGCACAGCGCGATCTCCCCCTCGCTGAAGGAATAGGGCTTGCCGATCTGCAGCGCCATGTATTGCCGGTAGGCGTTCTCCTCGAGATAATTGGCGAGCACGAACGCTTCGACGATGTCCTTGCCGACTGTCACCGCGCCGTGCGACTTCATGAGCGCCGCGGGCCGGTCCCCGAGCGTCGCCGCCAGCCGGTCCGCCATCTCCCGATTGTTGATCGAATTCGGCGAATCGAGCAGCGGCACCGGATAGACCAGGGACCCCTGCGCATACACCGGCTGGTAGGTCTCGCCGACCATGGTGAGGAAGGTCGACCACTTCGGATGCGCGTGCACGATCGCCTTGACGTCTGACCGCACCCGGTAGATGCCGCAATGCAGGTGACGCTCGAGCGGCGCATTTCCCTTGCCTTCGATCTGGCTTGCTTCGAGGTCGATCGTGCAGATGTCATCCACCGTGAGCCGGCTGCGCTGGCACGACCCGATGTTGATGAAGACGCGGTCGTCGTCGACGCGGACGCTGCAATGCCCGTTGTAGTCGATGATCTCGGACCGCTCCAGCATGCGGATGCAGTCGACGAGCTGCTGCTTCAATTCGGCCGCAGCGCCGACTCCCTGCTTCAATTGGGCTGCTGACATGGCTTGCCTCCCTCGATAAGCCTCACCACTTGACCTCGCTGCGGACCTGGCGGCGCCACAGGTCCCAGGCGCGCACACCCGCGGTCTGGTTGACGGCGTCCGAAAGCCGGCCTTCCTCGAGGTCGAGCGCGGCGATCGGCGCGCCGCCCTTGAGCGCCGTCGCCCAGTGCTGGATGCGGGCATTGACCTCGGTATACACGGCGCGGAACACTGCCGTCTGCAGCGTCGGCCCGCAGGCCACGCTGCCGTGCGCGCGCATGAGCGCGACGTTTTTCCTGCCCATGACGGCGGCGAGAGCCACGCCCTTGGGCGCGTTGCTGACCAGCATGTCGGTGGCGCCGAACTTCTTGCGGATGTCGAACACCGGCACGCCCTCCGCGATGAAGGCCGCGTTGTGAAACATCGCCTGCATCTGAACGCCGACGAGCCCGAAAGGGATCACCGAGGGTGAATGGCTGTGCACGATGGAATGAATATCGGCCCTCGCCTTGTAGATCTCGCCGTGGATGAATCGCTCGAGGAAACTCGACCGGCCGTTGGCGTTGCAGGGATTGCTGTCCAGGTCGTACTCGATGATGTCATCGGGCGTTACCAAGGCGGGGGCGATCGCGCGCGCCATCAGGTAACGCTCGGGCGCTTGGGGATGGCGCATCGAGACGTGGCCGAAGGCGTCGACGACGCCCTGGGCGACGAGGACGCGGCTCGCCGCGGCGAGGTCCGCGATCTGCTCGGCGGGGACCGGGCCGCCCGATGCGGGTGCGTCGCCGCTCATGTTTTCTCCGCTCCGAGTTTCAAGAGATCTCTGGGCTCATCATGTCCAAACATGGCGTTTCTTCGGGAATGCGCGATCGCAATGATAGCGGAATCGCCGGAACGCGCCGGTCCACGATTCGCGGATTTCCCGGGTTCCCGCGGCCGACTCAGTTCCAGGGGCGCAGATCGACAATTTTCACTGGTAGTCTGGCGGTCCGATCGACGATCACCGCGGCGAATGTGCGTCGAATGCGCAGAGGCAGAAAGCCCAGCTCCGAATCGTTTCTTCCCAGCTCCCGGGGAAGGAGGTCGATCGACGCGACCGCCCCGGGATTGAGCTTTTTCAGCTCGTCCAACGGCATCGACTTCCGGACCATGACGTCGCGGACCACCTCGAGATCGGCGTAATACTTCGGCAGTTCGGCAACGTCGGGGCCTCCGCTCAGTGCGGAAAAGACCACTTCCTGGACCTCGCGAGGGTCCGTCGGCAGGACAGAGCCGATGAACTGGGGCCTGCCCAGCGGAAAACTGCGGAACCTCTCGATCCGGGCCTCTGCGAGCCGCCGTGGTTCGATATCCGCAACGCGTACCATTTCGAACCTGTCTTTGACGAAAACGATGTAGCCCGGCCGGGCGACAAAGACCACCGAGGCCCCGTAGATCAACGCCGAGAGCTGAAGGAACGCGATCACCGACAAATCGAACTTGAGCCCCTTCTTGCCCGATTTGAAGACGACGAAAGTCAGCAGGGGACCCAGTGTAACGTCGACTCCGACGATGAGGAGCAGTAGCTCGAATCCGCCGAGGAGCTGGAACAGAGGGGGCGGATACCAGACCAGGATCATGGACGCGACCGAGATGAACGCCACGATCACGCTGATTCCCAGATGCAGGGACGCGGCGCGGACTCGCGTCATGCCACGCGGGCCCGCGGTTTTCGATGCGTTGGACGCGTGCCGTTAGCCATGGTCGATCGAAGAAACAGGCGAAAATTATACCGCGACCCCCACCGGGCATTGCATGCGAAAATACCGGGCGCGAGGTCCTGATTGGAGGAACGCAGGTGGAAAGTTCTGGCGGCCGTTCAGACCGGGCGAGCAAGCCCTGACTAATTCCTGGAAAAATCTTCCACCGTGCGGCAGCTCATACAGAAAGCGCTATTGCAGTTTCGGCTGGATAGTATTCGCGGCCAGATTCTTGCCTTCGCTATTCTTGCCGCGCTCGTCCCCTCTCTCATCGTCTCGCTCATCGCTTACGCGCAGAGCCGCCGCGCGCTCACGGAGAAGATCACCCAGGAGTTGGTGACCGCGGGGTCGCAAGCCGGGCGCGAAGCCGACGTGTGGCTCAAGGAGCGGCTGTACGACCTGCGTGTATTCGCCAACTCGTCCGTGGTGTCCGAGACCGTGGCCCGTCGCGGCCAGCCGGGCCGCCTCGTGGAGTACCTCAACTCCGTCCGGGCGCGCTTCGCCGATTACGAAGAACTTCAGCTTGTCGATGAAAATGCGGGGTTGGTTGCCAGCAGCGTGCGTCGTGCGAGTCCGGTGCGTTTGCAGGAGGGGTGGGAAAAGACCTTCAAGTCGTCGCGGAGCCTGGTCGGCGAACCTTACTGGGACGAGACGGCGCAAAAAATGATCGTCATCCTTGGCGTGCCCGTTCTGCAAGCCGACGGTCGAGTCGCGGGCGCGCTTGTTGCGCGCGCGAGCTTTGCGGAACTCACGCAGGTCCTCCGTGTTTTCAGCGCTCGATCGGTGGGACACGTGTATCTCACGACGGCCGGGGGGGCGCTGATTGCCGATTCGCGCAATGGACCCGCAGACCGGAAAACGAGGGATTTGGGGCCGAGCGTCGCGGGTCGATTGCTTGCAGCTGACGGCCAGGTCGTTGAGCACCGCGGCATCGACGGAATCGAAGTTTTGGGAAGCGCACAACGTCTGTCGCAGGCTTCGTGGCTAGCGGTGGCGGACATGCCCGTAGCCGACGCCTATCGTCAAGCGACTCGGCTGAGAGACGTAGCCTTTCTCGTCATCGGCGTCCTTCTGGTCGTCATAGCGGTCGTCGCCTACTGGCTCACGGCTCTGATTGCGCGCCCTCTGCGGCGGCTGACCCGTGCCGCGGCGCAGGTTTCCGCCGGCGATCTGCCGGCGGGACTGCCTGCGGGCGGGGGTGGAGAAGTGGGGTACCTTACGCAGGTCTTCAATACCATGGTCGAAAGCCTGCGCAAGCACCACGACGAACTCGAACGTCTCTCGACGACCGACACCCTCACGGGATTGAGCAACCGGCGCCATTTGATGAATCTTCTCGCGCAGGAGGTGGAGCGCGCGAAGCGGGGCGGTAATTCCTTCTCGATTCTCATGCTGGACGTCGATCATTTCAAGAAATACAACGACAACCACGGTCACCAGGCCGGGGACGAGGTTCTCGCGCGCATCGGCACGGTGCTGCGCAATTCCATCCGTCCCTACGATTGCGCGGCGCGCTATGGCGGAGAGGAGTTTCTGGTTATGCTTTCGGGAACTTCGCTCGCTCCCGCCAAGGAAACCGCGGAGCGGATTCGGAAGCAGGTCCTGGCAGAGCAGTTCGAGGCCGAGTCGGTGACGATCTCGATCGGAGTGGCCGAATATCCCTCGCAAGGCGATACCGCGAAGTCGGTTATCGGGCAGGCGGATGCCGCACTCTACGAAGCCAAGCGCGCCGGCCGGGATCGGGTTGCGTGCGCGGTCGCCAAGAGCACCAAGAAGAAGCAGAAGGCGGGGACTTCCTAACGGCTCGTGTCGGCGCGCCGGACGACAAGCGATCGCGAAATCCAGCCTTCGTTCCCGGCATCGTTCGTCACCCGTATCCAGTCCCCGAGATACGAGAGGCCGGACAAGGTGGTGCTCGATTCGGCAGTGAACGAGATTGCGAAGTTTGTACCCGGTCCGCTGCGGACATTGGCGCGTCCGCTGACATGCAGCTTGACCGGTACCGCGAACGGCGTTTCCCCCGAACGCATATTGCCCAACCTCTTGCCGGCAAGCAGGTGAGCGCGCGCCGCCGCTTTCGCCTGATTGGCCAGGTAGAGCGCACCGCCAAAATTTTTCCGCTTGAATTCGCCCGCGCTCAGTTGCATCAGCCGCAACCCCTGCCTGGACTCGGGTGAATCGCCGCCCGAGCTCGTGATCGCCTGCAGCGCCACGTCCGCCTCCGCCATGGCCGAGGCAGCTTCCGCTCGACTGGTGAGCGATTGCAGTTTTCCCATGGCACCGACCACCTCCTGCAAGGCCTCATCGAGCCTGGCATTCAAGCTGTCGATCACGGAATCACGCTCCATGAGCTGGAGTTCGAGCTGCGCCGCGCGGCGCTCGAGCTCCGCAATCTGGATCCGGAGTTCGGCGGCAGGCGGGGAGCTCGGTGCTTGGGGCGCATCTGCACAGGCACAAAGCGACAGGACCGTAACGATGGAAAGAGTACGGTACATTCCTACCTTTCTCAGCGTATGAAAGGACGCGCGCTGCGGCAAATCATGCAGTCGCCTGGCGCAGCAAGTCAAGCAAGCAGGCGCTTCGGCGTCCCACGCTGAGGAACAGGTACCGCCGATTGGAGCGTGTACGCAACGCGTGAGAAAATGCTAATCGACGGTGGTCGATCGGAGGAACGCACGTGGAAAAAGTGCTGGCGGCGGTGAGAACGGGCCCGGGCAGAACCGAGATCCGCGAATTCCCCATGCCGGATATCCCGGAGGACAGTGCGCTCATGAAAATGGAGGTCGCCGGGATCTGCGGCACCGACGTGAAGCTCTACAAGACGCCGCCCTCGAACACTCCAGTCATCATGGGGCACGAGAACATCGGCACGATCGCCAAGGCGGGCCGAGAGTTCACCCGGCGCAAGGGCTTCAAGGAAGGCGATCTGGTGTTCGTCGAGCACTACGTCATGTGCGGCAAGTGCGAGTGGTGCCACCTGGGCCAGTACCGCCACTGCGAGAACACCGACTGGCGCACCAACCCCGACGGCATCCGCTACGGCTACACCTCGGCCGAGAAGGCTCCCCATCTGTGGGGCGGATTTGCGCAATACGTATACCTCCCGTGGAACGCCGTCGTGCACCGGGTGCCGAAGGGAGTCACGCCGGAATTGGCGGGACTGGTGACCCCCATGGCGAACGGCGTCGAATGGTCGCTCTTCGACGGCGGAGTCGGTTACGACTCCACCGTGCTGATTCAAGGGCCGGGGCAGCAAGGTCTCTCACAAACCGTAATCTGCAAGCAAGCGGGCGCATCGCTCATCGTCGTCACGGGCACCTCCAAGGACGCCGCGCGGATGAAGGTCGCGAAGGAACTGGGCGCCGACTACGTGATCGACGTGCAGAAGGAGGATCCGCTCGCGCGCATCAAGGAGATCACCGCCGGCCGCGGCGTCGACGTCGCGCTCGACTGCACCTCGGGCGCGGGGACCCTCCCCATCCTGCTCGGCGTGGAGGCCTTGAAGCGCAAAGGCGGGACGATCGTGGTCCAGGGCGAGATGAAGGAGTTCCCGAACTTCCCGCTCGAGCGAGTGACGGTGAAATTCATCACCATCAAGAGCGCGCGCGGCCACAGCTACAAGGCCTGCGAGCTCGCCCTCGCGCAGCTCGCCTCGAAGCGCTTTCCGCTGGAGAAGGTCACCACCCACAAGTTTGGATTGAAGGAAGTCGACCTCGCCATCCGCTCGGTAGGCGGCCAGGGCGTGGCCGACGTGATCCACGCCTCGCTCATGCCCTGGCAGTAACTTCCCGGCCTTCGGAATGGATCTGGGAGTAGACCGGCCGGTCCCCGCGGTGGTCGCCATCGACCTGCATCGCGGGCACCTCGACCCTGCCGTCGCAACCATGCCGCTCGCGCCCGACCGCGCCGCGCGCGTGCTCGCAGCCAACGCTCGCTTTTTCCAGAGTTGCCGTGCGGACGCCATCCCGATCGTGCACCTGCTCACGCAGTACCGCGATGCCGGGGAGATCGCCTCCATGCCGGCGTGGCTCGCACGCTCGCGCGACCCGGACAATCCGCGCACGAATGTGCTCAAGCATAACCTCGGCGGCATGCCCGGCGTCGCCATCATGCCGCAAGTGCTCGACGCGAAGCGCGACTGGGTCGTCGATACGAAGAAGCGTTACGATTGCTTCATCGGCACGGACCTCGATTTCGTGCTGCGCACGCACGGCATCAACACCGTCTTCATCACCGGCGTGAACACCAACAGCTGTGTGCTCTCGACCGCCTGCGCGGCCTGCTCGCGCGACTACGCCGTGGTCGTGGTCGAAGACTGCGTCGACACCATGGACGGGCCCGCCCTGCATGATGCCGCGCTCGCGTGCATCCGCACCGCCTTCGGCACGGTGCTGCGGTCGGACGAAATTCACAAACTTCAGGGATTCAAAAAATGAAGCCTACGGAGCGCATTGCCTATTCGCCGATCACCGAGCGCGCCGCGCTCAAGCTGCCAGGCGGCGCGCGCATCGCGGTCTGGGTGATCGTCAACGTCGAGGAGTGGGACATCGACCAGGCCATGCCGCGCACCGTTCTCACTCCGCCCGCAGGCGGGTCGCCCATGCCCGATATCCCGAACTGGGCCTGGCACGAATACGGCAACCGCGTCGGTTTCTGGCGCATGCTGGAAGTGCTCGACCGGAACGAAATCCGCGCGGTGCTCGCCGTCAACGGCACGGCGGTCCGTGCCTACGCTCCCATCGCGCGCGCGGCGAGAGAGCGCAAGTGGGAATTCATGGGGCACGGTTACACGCAGCGCAACATGCAGAAGGTGGAGAACGAGCGCGAAGACATCAGGAAAACGACCGAGGCGCTCGCCGAGGCCGCCGGCGGCAAGCGGCCGCGCGGCTGGCTCGGGCCCGGGCTCACCGAGACCTGGGAGACGCCCGATCTGCTCTCCGAGAACGGCTACGACTACGTTGCGGACTGGGTGTTGGACGACCAGCCGGTGGTGCTGAAGACCCGCGGAAAGCCCATCGTCAACCTCCCGTACACCCAGGAGAACAACGACATCGCCATGATGCTGATCCAGCACCACCCGGCGCGCGAATATTTCCAGCGGGCGATGGACCAGTTCGACCAGCTCTACCACGACGCCGCCGGCGGCCAGGCGCGAATCATGGCGCTGGTGGTCCATCCCTACATCATGGGGGCGCCGCACCGCCTGAAGTATTTCCGCATGATCTTCGAGCGCATCCGCGAGCGCTCCGACGTGCTCTTCTGGACCGGCGAGCAGATCCTCGACTGGTATCTGAAAGAGCGGCCGCTCGGGCGGTCCGAAGCCCGCCCGCCTGACTGAGGGCCGGACGGGCTACTGCAGCGCCGTCGCCATCAGATTGGCCGTGAGCGTCTTCGGGCCATCGAGATAGGTTCCGCCGGAGGCGACGAAGCTGCGCGCCTTGAGTCCCGCCGCCAGGTTCGCCTGCAGCGCCGCCTGGTAGTTGCCGAGCTGTGTGTAGACCCGGCTTTCCCGCTCAGCTTGCACGGTCCCGTTTGTGCCGATGACGAACAGGCCGCGAGCCGGATTCGCCGCATTCACGATCGGGGCATCGCTCAACGCTAGTCGTGTATCCACACCACCTCGGAAGACGTCGTGCAGCAAACCGGCGTTCGCCAGGTTGACGGTCATGCCGTTTGTTGTAAGGCTGCTGAACGGCGCCGCTTCGAGCAACGGCCAGCCTACGACCAGGGTCGCCGGCGCGTTGGTCACGTCGATCAGCGTAATCGCGTCGAAATCGTCGGTGGCGGTCGCTTGGCCGAAAGGCCGGACGAAGCCGCGCACTTTGAGGGGCGTGTTGGGCCCGATGCCGGTCAGATCGAGCGTACCGGTCGCCACCTGGTACGAATTCGGATTGGCATCGTTGCCGGTTGACCCTGTTCCGCTAAAATTGAACAGACCGATCGGCCGGCCGTCGATCCTCGCGAGAGTCATCGCGACGGTGTTGCCCACCACGCTGTTGACGCTGCCGTTCAGCTGCGTGACGAGCAGGCGCACCAGACCGCGGCTCGCGTCTAGGGTCGTGGACCCGATCGTAGTGTTTGTCAGGTTCCCGAGCACTGTCACGCGCTGTCCGACCGAGATGTTGCTAGTCGGGATGATCCCGAGAGCGCCGATCGTGCCCTGTTTGATCACCTTCGTCGTCCCGCTATCCACAGTCACGGTCACCGTGTCCCTGAAGATGAGCGTACCGTTGCTCCGCACGAGTTCCGCGCCTTTCACCACGAACGTCGTGCTGCTGCTGCGGGAAATGACGTTGCCGGTCAGGACGTCGCTGGTGCCGAAAGGAACGCTCGATCCCGCTAGGACCTCGGTCGCGATGAATCGGCGAGTCGTGAGATCGAGCGTGCCCACCGCCACCGTGGCGGTGAATCGCGGTTGCTGGGAGAGCGCGGTGAGGCCGGCACTGCCCTGGAAGGTTGTCTGGTTGATCTCGAAAGTGGTATTGCTGTCGGTGAGGAAGGTCACGCGACCGTGATCGCCCTGGAGCAGATTGAACGGACGCAGAATGAGAGTGAAGCTGCCCGCCTGCGTGTCGACCGCGTCGAGCGGCCCCCGAATCCTGTGCGGCTTGGGCGCGTCCGGATTGACGTCAGCCACTAGCAGCGGGTTGACGGTCACGACTGGGCCTGCCGGACCGCTCATGTCCACCAGATTCGAGGCGGCGAGATTGAAATCCAGATCGAGCAGCGACGACACCAGCGGCGCGATCACCAACTGCCGCGCGTTGTCGAGCGTCACCTTCATCGGCAAGGTCGTGACCTGCCTGTTCTGGGTGTCGCGGATGTTGGCGAGCGGCACTGCCACGGGAGTCCCGGTGCCGTCATCGACGCGGATGTCGGCGTTGGTGTAATCGACGTTGAGCGTCGCGCTGACGTAGCTGCCCGCGGGAATCGTGACCGCCCTTACGAACTCGGTCAGGTCCACAGACCGGGCGAAGTCCACGCGCGTTCTCTGCGGCAGAGTCTGGACGCCCGTGTCGTCGGCCTTGGTTAGCGTGAGGGAGGTGACATCGACCGTGTAGGTGAGGAAGTCACCTGGCGCATCGGTCAGGCCGATCGCGACCACGCCTTCTTCATCGGTCGCGTTCTTGCAGGCGTACAGGCCAAGGGCCAGTGCCGCGCCCAAGGTGAAGGTGGTGAGCAGCCGAAGGAAAGAGCGTCCTTTCACGAAACTTCGTAACCAGGTCATGTGCGTATCTCCTCTAAGGACGGGAGGTGGTTTCGATCGAGAACGCGTGAAAATGTGCACCGTTGACCGAAAGGCACGGATCATCGGCCAAACGCCGACCGCAACGTCAGCTACGTGTCAGCTGACACTGCTCGAGCAACTGCCAGGACGTCCGTCTCATCCAGCCACTAGATTCATTTGCTCGGGCCCGCCGCCGCGAGCACCGCTCCGATCGCGCCACCTTCCAGAAATGTCCTTCGCGTGAAGTCTCCCCGGTCCCGTGTCCCGCGCACCTTATGCACCTTCGGGACCCCGCGACGCTGTGTCAACCGACCCGACGCGGATCGGCGACGCCGTACCCTTGAGCGTAGTCGATGCCGAGAAGCGTCAGCTCGCGCAGGGTCTCGTCGTTCTCCACCCATTCGGCGATCGTCGGAATACCCAGCACCCGCCCGATCTTGGCGATCGAATCGACCATGGCGCGGTCGAAGGGATTGCCGACGAGATTGCGCACGAACGCGCCGTCGATCTTGAGGAAGTCGACGGGTAGCGACTTGAGATAGGCGAAGGAGCACAGCCCGGAGCCGAAGTCGTCCAGAGCGAAGCGGCAGCCGATGCTCTTCAGGCTCTTCAGGAAATGTATCGCTTTCGAGAGATTGCGGATAGCCGCGGTCTCGGTTACCTCGAAGCACATCGCGGTGGGCTCGATGCGGAACGAGGTGATCTGCTGGTGTACGAACTTGAGGAAGGCCTCGTCGCTGAGCGAGGATCCGGACAGGTTGATCGCGACGATGCGTCGCGGATCCGCGGCGATCTTGCCCTCGGACACGAGACGGCACGCGGTTTGCACCACCCAGCGGTCGAGCTTGCTCGGCATCAGGTTGTAGCGCTCCGCCGCGCTGATGAGCACATCGGTGGGAACCTGCTTGCCGCTCTCGTCGCTCATGCGCAGCAGCACTTCCTGATACTCGCTTATCGCCAGATTGCCGCGCAGCGCCTTGGCGGGCTGGATCATCAGGTGCATTCTGTTCTCCTGCAGCGCGCTCGTGATCCGGCTGGCCCACTCCATGTCGCCGCGTCGGCGGGAAACTTCGGAATCGCTCGGCTTCAGGATGTGAACGCTGTTGCCTCCCGCCTCCTTCGCGGCGTAGCACGCGAGATCGGCTGCGCTCATCAGCTCACCGGTGTTTGCGCTTTCCCTGCTGATGACGACCACTCCGATGCTCACGCCGATCTCGAAGACTTTCTGGTTCCACACGAAACGGAAGTCGGTGACTGCCTGGCGCAGCTTCTCGGCGATTTCAAACGCCTTGCTTTCGTTGCACTGCATGAGGAGTACGCCGAATTCATCGCCGCCGAGGCGCGCGAGAGTATCCGTCCCGCGGATGTTGGCCTTGAGCGTCGCCCCGAGCTGGAGCAGCAGGCTGTCGCCGGCCATGTGCCCGCAGGTGTCGTTCACGACCTTGAACTGATCCAGATCGAGGTACATGATGGCGTGCGTGCTGTCCTCCCTTTTGGCGAGGCTGAGCAGATAGCCGAGGCTGTGCTCGAACTGGCTGCGGTTCAGGAGCCCGGTGAGAGGGTCGTGGCTCGCCCGCCAGGCGAGTTGCCGCGTCAGGGTGCGTGCGCGCGCCACGTCGGCAATGACGAGGAATCCGATGCACAGCATGCCCGACAACAACAGCCCCAGCATGACCATGAAGGTGAGGCGGTTGTGCTCCTCTGCGCGCGCTTCGACGCGATCGAGCGGAATGTTGATCTCGAGCGCGCCCATCAGCTGGTGGAGCTTCCACGTTTTCCCGGTCGAGATGCCGTCCGCCGCCCGCATCGCAACGGTTTCCGGGCGTTGCTCGAGCCGGTTGTGGCACTCGACGCAGGTCGTGCTCGAGGCGGGGTCGGCGCGCATGTAGCGCAGCGTGTTGACTCCGTTGAGAGTCTCGATCCGCCAGACCGGCTTCCAGTCGATCGGGCCTACAGGTTCGGCGCGGTCCTGGGCTTCGAGCTGTTGCCAGGCCCAGCGCTGGAACGAATCGGCCAGTCCCTGGTTATGCGCCAGATTCCATTTGCTCAACGGGCGGTAGTGGTAAAGGCCCCCGTTGTCCTTGCTCGCGTGCTCGCCCACGAACTTGAGGAACTGGGCGGGCAGCGGCACGTTGCCAGGTTCGTGCAAGTAGGTTTCCGATGCGTAGCCGATCCTGTCGCGTTGCAGCTTGTTCACGACGCGCTCAGCGTAGACGGAGCGCGAACTGGTGGAAAGTCGCGCGACGACCTCGGCCACGTCGAGGGCCTTGATCTCGATGAGCCGCTGCTGTCCGAGGTTCACGAGGTACCAGGTCGCTCCACCGACCGCGCAGAGAAAGAGCACGGAGATCACCGCGACGCGCCGCCGCAAACCGACGTTGACGTCGCGGGGGTCGTTGAGCGTCGAACCGGCAGGCGAGCTGCTTCGGCCAAGGGTCTGCCAGCGCGACAGGAAAGAGCGAAAGCCGGCTTCGCCTGAGTCTTCTTCCGTCGAGAGCATGGGTCCTCTCACCGCAGGCGCATCATGCGCCTTTGCCGCCTGAGCGTAGGATATTTCGTGCATTTGGATGGTTGTTGGGTCGCTCCGCGTGCTGTAGCAGCAAGAGATGTGCCACGACGCCCGTGGAACAAGGCAACATTTGGCACCATGGCGCGGGTCAGAATCACACGCGGAAGGACTCGAGCGTCTCCGGAGCGAGAAGCTCTTCCGCTTTCAGCAGCCTCTTCGAGAGCCCCTGCTCGTGGTGATAGCGCAGGAACGTTTCCAGCACGTGGCGGTTGGGCTCGAAGCCGTAGGGCCACCAGTCTTCGCCCAGCTCCCGGCGGGCCTCCTCGACATGCGCGACTTGCCAGGGCAGCATCGTGGCCAGTGCCATGGTGGTAGCGAGGGTTTCGTAGGTCCTTCGCTGCGCCTGCACGAACGCCTTGTGGAGCGACTGCGCGATCCAGCGGTTGGCGCGGTACAGCTCGCGGCGGATGACCACGGTATGCATGATCGGAAAGATTTTCGTCCTGCGGTAATACGCTTTTTCGATTTCGACGTAGTTCTCGAAGAGGCGCTTCACCGCGTCGGGGCGAGTCGCGAAGGTCGAGGGCGCGCGCGCGGTGTGCAGGGCGTCGATCTCGCCCTCCGCGATCATCTGCGCGAGCGTCTGCTTCGGCCCGATGGGCTGCAGCCTGAATTTTGCGGGCAGGTCGAGCTTGAGCTTCTCGTCGCGGCCGGGGTCTTCCTCGCCTCCGGTCCAGTACTCGCAGCCCGCGGGTTCGACGCCGTACTCGTCCTGCAGGATGCCCCGGATCCACACCGGCGCGGTCATCTGGTACTCCGGCACCCCGATTCTCTTGCCGGCGAGTTCCCGCGGCTCGCCGATGCCGCTCTTCGATGAAACGAAAATGCAGGAGTGCCGGAAGAAGCGCGAGGGGAACACCGGGATCGCGATGAACGCCGGATCATCCCGCATGAGCGACACGCAATACGAGGACAGCGACATTTCCGCTGCGTCGAACTCGCGGTTGCGCAGCATCCTGAAAAAAGTCTCCTCGACCAGGAGTTTGTGATAGATGAGATCGATGCCTTCCGGACGCACGCTTCCATCTGCAAGCGCGCGGGTGCGGTCGTAATCCCAGCAGGCGAGGGAAAGCTGGAGTCTGGACATGGGTCAGACGTCCCCTCCTTGCAAAGGGGGGTGGCGCGGAGCGCCGGGGTGGTTCGATGGCTTGAGTCCACCACCCCGCCCGCTGCGCGGGCACCCCTCCTCGATGAGGAGGGGAATTTTTCTCTCTAAACCGTCACCGGATCGGTGTCGAGCGCCGGGAAGAGGCCGTGCTTCGCGCCTTCCTTGTAGTGCTGTCCGACCGGCAGCTCGATCGCGCAGGAGCGCACCCGCTGCGACGCCGCGTCGAGTCCCGGCACGCTCTTGCCTTCGCGCGCAGCTTTGGCCGCCCGAAACAGGCGGCTTCGCGTTCCGACGATCCCCTTGTCGGTCATGCACAGATGCTCCTTGGTGCGGTCCTGGATCGGGCCCATGGATTCCTGCAGCGACGCGTCCTGCATCGCAATGCCCTCGACGCCGCTGTAGGAGCGGCCGTGCTTCTGCGTCATGCGGTCGATCAGATAGTCGTTCGACTTGTTCGCGAGCGGAACAAAGGTGCCGGGAACGTATTTCACATGGATCCCGGCGCCTTCTCTCATCGCTTTCAATTCCGATGCGCTCAACGCCCGGCCGGGGTGATAGTTGATGCTCCAGGCCCAGCAGTGCTCGTCGTCGATCGGCACCCAGGCGTGCGCTCCGAGAGGATGCCCCGCCCGCGGGGGAATGATCGTGTGCCAGGGCATGATCCAGGGCGTGATGCGCCAATAGTATTTGCCGTGCTCCGCCTTGCGCCGCGCGCCGATGAGAAGGCCGCCCTCGAAATCCACGACTTCGAAGACCGGCATGCGGTCCTCCAGGTTGTACTGGTTGCCCTTGCTGCCCTTGAAAAGCGGATCGGTCTCGAGCTCGCCCGAATGCAGGAAGGACACGTGGCTCGAATCGATCCCCCCTTCGATCGCCTGGAGGTAATTGGACTCCTGCAGGCGCTTGGAAACGAAGCGCCGATCGGCAGACACCCTCACCCATTCGAGCTCGGGCGGCGCGGGCTTGAGCTCCGGCGGCCCCATGTAGATCCACACCACGTCGCCCCGCTCGATCGTTGGGTAGGACTTCAGCTTGATCCCCTGGCGCATTCCCGATTCCTCGGGCTCCGAGGGCAGGTCCACGCACTGGCCGTTCACGTCGTATTTCCAGCCGTGGTAGGGGCAGCGCAGGCCGCACTCCTCGTTCCGGCCGAACCACAGCGACACGCTGCGGTGCGCGCAGAATTCGTCGATCACGCCGATGCGCCCCTCACTATCGCGGAAAGCTACGAGTTTCTCGCCCATGATCTGCACGCGCACGGGCGCGCAGTCCGGCTCCGCGATCTCCCAGGAGTGCAGCGCGGGGATCCAGTAGCGCCGGAATAGGTCCCCCATCAGAGTGCCGCGACCGGTGCGCGTCAGCTGGTCGTTTTGTTCCTGGGTCAGCATGGTCTAGTCCTCAAGTCGAATGCGTGAAATCAGTCGGCAGTGGCGCCAGAGGCGCGAACGATCGGGCCCCAGCGCTTCAGTTCGGCCGCCACGAAGGCCGCGAACTGCCCCGGGTCCAGGTCACCGGGCTCGATGCCTTCGGGGCGCAGCCGCTCGCGCACCTCGGGCGCCCACAGCGCGCGCCGCACCTCGGCGTTGAGCCGGCTCACGATCTCGGGCGCGATGCCCGCCGGGCCCGAGAGTGAAAACCAGATCGAAGCGGTCAGCTCCGGATAGCCCATCTCCCCGAAGGTCGGCACGTCCGGAAATTCGGGAACGCGCTTCGCCGCGCTCACTGCGAGCGCGCGCGCGCGGCCCGCCTTGATCTGCGTCGCCGCGGTGGTGAGCGTCGTGGAAGTCACGGGCACATGGCCCGCGATCAGATCGGCGACCGCGAGGCTCGCACCCTTGTACGGGACGTGGGTCATCTCGATTCCGGCGACCTGCTTCAGCTGCTCGGCGATCAGATGTCCCTGCGTGCCGTTGCCCGGTGAACCGTAAGCGAGCTTGCCGGGCTCCCTTTTCGCATAGGCGATGAATTGCTTGAGGTCCTGCGCCGGCAGCGACGGGTTCACGACCAGCACGCCCGGCGGCCCCCCGAAGAGCGCGATGTGGGTGAAATCTCTCAGCGGATCGAACGGGAAGGTCTTCGAGAGCGCGGGGGCGATGCAATGCGTGGCGACACCCGAGACGACCAGTGTGTACCCGTCGGGCGCGGCCTTCGCGACGAGCTCCGAGCCGATGACACCGCCCGCGCCGGCGCGGTTCTCGACGATGAAGTTCTCCTTCAAGGTCTCGCCCAGCTTTTGCGCAACCAGGCGACCCAGAGTGTCGGCGGTTCCGCCCGGCGCGAAAGGAACGACGATGCGCACGGCCTTGGCGGGCCAAGCTTGCGCGAAGGCATCCGGGCCCCCGAGCAGCAGGGCGAGGAGCACCGCGCTCGCAGCGAAGTGCCGTGCGGGTTGCGAACGGGATCCATCCATCGGCGTCATTTTACCCGAGCATCGCGCTAGAATAGCCCTCAAGTCCGCCTAGAGGGTCACTGTGCCACATATAGGAACGGGAATCCCATGGAAATCACCGGCGAGCAACTGATCCCCGTGCCGCAGGCCGAAGTCTGGCGCGGGCTGAACGATCCCGAGGTCCTGAAGGCGTGCATCGCGGGCTGCGAAGCGATCGAGAGAGTGTCCGATACCGAGTACCGCGTCGTCATGGTGGCGTCGGTGGGACCCGTGAAGGCCAAGTTCAACGGGAAGCTCCTGCTCTCCGATCTCAAGCCGCCGAATTCCTATTCGCTGTCCTTCGAGGGATCGGGCGGCGCGGCGGGATTCGGCAAGGGCAGCGCGCAGGTGTCGCTCAAGACCGAGGGCGCGGGCACGCGTCTCAGCTACTCGGCCAAGGCGAGCGTCGGCGGCAAGCTCGCCCAAGTCGGCTCGCGACTGATCGACGGGGTCGCGAGAAAAATGGCCGACGATTTCTTCACTGCGTTCAACGAGAAGCTCGCTGGGCCCGCGGCCAAGGCCGCGGGAACGGCAGCGCATGCGACCGGGAAGCGACGCATCCACCCGGCCTGGTGGGTAGCCGGCGCACTGCTCCTCGCGTTTCTCGTCTACCTCGCGCTCCAGCCCGCGCACTGATTCCCGGTCATCCGTTCACCGTCACCCGCGCACTCGCGTATCCCGAGGCGTTTTCCTGATCGACCCAGCGGCATTCGATGTCGCCCGACCGCTCGGCGCGCACGAAGAATTTCAGGTAAGGGTTGGCCGCTATTCCGGCGCCCATCGAAGCCCGGAACACTTCGACTCCGCCGTAGCGGCACTCGAAGCGGTGAATGACGTTGCGCGGCGTCTGGCGGCCCAGCGAATCGTAGCGAAACCCGGTTTCCATCGGATGCTGGATGACGATGCGCACCTCGATCGGGTCGCCGCGCCGGACTTCGTGCTGAACCTCGATTCGCGCCGTCATCGCGTTCAGCCTCCGTCCAGGCAGGCGGATTCGTTGACGACGATGTCCGCGGCGTCGAACCAGAAGCTGCCGTCGGAGAGCTGCGCGAGAGCCGTCACCCGCTGGGTGCCGTTCAGACGGACGCGCGACTCGACCTCGGCTCGACTCATGTGCGGACCGAGGAAGAAGGTCGCCATGAGCGCAACCGGGTTTTTCTCCGAAACGAGATCGATGCGGCGAACGTAGTCGGCCTCGCTCATGGGGCTGTCGACTCGCACGGTCATCGGTACCGAATGTCCGTTCTCGCCGATCGCAGGCAGTTCGAGACGCACGCGGCCCCTGCGCATTTCGGTTCCCTTGAGAATAGCTTGCAGCGTCCCCTGAGGCGTGCTGAGCGTGCGCGCATCGATTCCCGGCGCGGGATTGACGCTCGGCTGCGCGAGCACTCGCCGGGGCAACGCAAGCAGGGCGAGGAGCGCGGCGAGAAGGCGCCGGCGTGCGTTCAACCTAGCAGCGGCAGCTTGCGGATGCGCTTTCCGGTGGCCGCAAACATCGCGTTCGCCACAGCGGGCGCGATCGGCGGCGTGCCCGGCTCGCCGATTCCGCCGGGGGCCTCCGTGCTCGGCACGATATGCACCTCGACCTTCGGCATTTCGTTCATGCGCAGCATCCGGTAGTCGTGGAAGTTCGACTGCTCCACGCGGCCGTCCTTGAACGTGATCTTGCCGTACAGCGCCGCGGTGAGCCCGTATACGATCGCGCTCTCGATCTGGCGCCTGACGATGTCCGGGTTCACCGTCATGCCGCAGTCCACCGCGGCCACGACGCGGTGCACCTTCGGCGCGCCGTCCGCAGCGACCGAGACTTCCGCGACCTGCGCGCACCAGCTGCCGAAGGAAAATACCACGGCGATGCCGCGGTGAACCCCGGCGGGCAGCGGCTTGCTCCAGCCCGCTTTTTCGGCGGCGAGCTCGAGCGCGCCCTTGCAGCGCGGCTGCTTGCCGAGGAGCGAACGCCGGAACTCGAACGGATCCTTGCCCGCCGCGTACGCAAGCTCGTCGATGAAGCTTTCGAGAAAGAAACTGTTCTGCGAGTGCCCGACCGAGCGCCAGAACCACACCTGGATGCCGCCCGGCTCCTGGCGCGAGTACTCGACGCGCAGATTGGGAATGTCGTAAGGACAGTCGCGAATGCCCTCGACGCCGAATTCGTCCACCCCGTCCGGGGGCAGCTTCATAAAGTGCGAGCCCTCCATGATCGACGGGCAGGCTACGCTCGCGGTGAAGAGCGTCGCGCGTCCGTCCGCGTCCACGCCGCCCGTCATGCGCGTCACCGAGGCGGGGCGATAGAAGTAGCCGCGCGTATCGTCTTCGCGGCTGTAGACGAGCTTCACGGGCTTGCCAGTGATCTTGGAGAGCACCGTCGCGCCGATGACCGGATCGGGCGCGAAGCGGCGCCCGAATCCGCCGCCGAGGTACATCGTGTTGACCTTCACCTTGCCGGGCGCGACGCCCGCGACCTGGGCGAGGATGCCCTGCGCCGGACCCTGGGATTGCGTACCGGCCCAGATTTCGACGCCGTCCTTGCGCACCCAGGCGGTGCAGTTGAGCGGCTCCATGCACGAATGCGAGAGATAAGGAGCTTCGTATTCGGCCTCGATTTTCTTCGCGGGCGTCGCGGCCTTGGCGTCGCCTTCGTTGCGGCCCACCGCCCCGCCCGCCGCGGCGCCGGCGGAAAGCATTTTCGAAATGCCCTCCGAGGAGAGCGAGGCGTTCGCGCCGTGGTCCCACTGGATCTCGAGCGCATCGCGGCCGAGCTTCGCCGCCCAGTAGCCGTCGGCGAGCACCGCCACGCCGCTCGGAATCTGCAGCACCTGGCGCACGCCGGGAACCGCCTTCGCTTTCGCGTCGTTGACCGACGCGGCCTTGCCGCCCGGCACGGGCGGATAGGCGATCACCGCGGTGAGCATGCCGGGGAGGTAGACGTCCAGGCCGAACTTGGCTTTGCCGGTCGACTTGGCGACCGTATCCAGGCGCTGGGTCCCGCTCTTCCCGAGCAGATTGAATTGCGTCGGGTCCTTGAGCTTGACATCCTTCGGCGGCGCAAGCTTCGCCGCCTTATCCGCGAGCTGGCCGTAAGAGAGCTTCTTGCCGCTCGCATGGATCACCATGCCTCGCTCGGTGCGGCATTCGGCGGGGTCGGCTTTCCAGGTCTCCGCCGCCGCGGCGATCAGCATCGCCCGCGCCGTCGCACCCGCCTTGCGCATCGGTTCCCAGTGCCCGCGCACCGAGGTCGATCCGCCGGTCGCCTGCATGCCGAAGATCGGATTGGCGAACGCCTGATCGACCCCGGCCTGCTCGACCCGCACCCGCGACCAGTCGGCATCCAGCTCCTCGGCGACCAGCATGGGGATCGCGGTGTGCACGCCCTGGCCCATCTCCGAGAGGCCGCACACGACGGTGATTTCGTTGTTCGGCGCGATGCGCAGATAGGCGCTCATCCGCGCTTCCTTCGCGGCGCCCTGAGCGAGCCGGGTTGCGCCCGGCAAGGTGAAGCCGACGATCAGGCCCCCGCCGGCCATCGCGGAGGCCTTGAGGAATTCGCGGCGCGACGCATTCATGGGTTTGGCGCGCATGATCACGCTCCTTTCGCGCTCGCGGCCGCGTCCTTGATCGCGGCGCGAATCTGGTTGTAGGTCCCGCAGCGGCAGACGTTGCCGCTCATCGCTGCGTCGATATCGGCGTCGCTCGGCGCGCGCTTCTTCGCGAGAAGCGCGCTCGCGCTCATGATCTGGCCGGACTGGCAGTAGCCGCACTGCGGCACGTCGTGCCGAATCCACGCCGCCTGCACTGCTTTGCCGGCCCGCGTGGCGCCGATCCCCTCGATGGTGGTCACCTTCTTGCCGGCCGCCGCGGACACCGGCGTAGCGCAGGAGCGCACGGGCTCACCGTCGAGATGCACGGTGCAGGCGCCGCACTGAGCGATACCGCAACCGAACTTCGTGCCGGTCAGGCGCAGCGAGTCGCGCAGCACCCACAAGAGGGGCGTATCGGGCGCGGCGTCGATCTCGCGGATCTTGCCGTTGACAACGAGGGAAACCATGAAAAATCTCCTAGGAGGACGACTGAATGAGCTTGCCGGTCGGTTTTGATCTTATTCCGGCGCCCGGAGGAAGTCCATACGGTGGCGCAGCGGTCGCAAGACCCGGGAATGCGTTATCTTGCCCGTACCCCGTGAGGCGTCCACGCCGCCGCTCCTTCTTTGCCAAACCGAGGGGCAATAGGGGACAATCGCACGCCACTGGGGAGGGAAAATGAACTTCCTGCTGTCGGTTTCGCGCCTCATCGATGCGCTGAACGAGCGCGTTGGGCGGACGATCTACTGGTTGATCCTGGTCGCTGTGCTGGTGAGCGCCGGAAACGCTGTAGTCCGCTACGCGTTCAATCGCAGCTCGAACGCTTGGCTTGAGATCCAGTGGTACTTGTTCTCCGCGGTGTTCCTGTTTTGCGCGGGCTATACGCTCCTGCACAACCAGCACGTGCGCATCGACGTCATCACCGGGCGCCTGTCGAAGCGAGCTCAGGCGTGGATCGATGTGTTCGGCACGCTGCTGTTTCTGTTGCCGATGGCGATAACAATCATGTGGCTGTCCTGGCCCGTTTTCATCGACGCCTACAGGAGCCATGAAATCTCGACCAATGCGGGGGGCTTGACCGTCTGGCCGGCACGGCTCATGGTCCCGGTCGGCTTCTTTCTGCTCGTCCTGCAGGGCTTCTCCGAGCTCATCAAGCGAATCGCGTATCTGCGCGGCTTGATTCCCGATCCGACCGAAAAGGACGAAGGGCCGAGCCTGGAAGAGCAGCTTGCCGAAGAACTCCGCAAGCAGCGGGAAGCTTCGGCATGATCGCATTCCTGACCCACAACATGGCGCCCCTGATGTTCGTGGCGCTCGTCATCTTTTTGCTGATCGGCTACCCGGTCGCTTTCTCCCTCGCCGCCATCGGCATCTTTTTCGGGCTGGGGGGAATCGAGCTGGGATTGCTGCATCCGACGCTCTTCCAGGCGCTGCCGCAGCGCATCTGGGCGGTCATGTCGAACGACACGCTGCTCGCGGTGCCGTTCTTCACCTTCATGGGGCTCATCCTCGAGCGCAGCGGCATGGCCGAGGACCTGCTCGACACCATCGGCCAGGTGTTCGGACCGCTGCGCGGCGGCCTCGCGTTCGCCGTGATCTTCGTCGGCGCGCTGCTTGCCGCGACGACCGGCGTGGTGGCGGCCTCGGTGATTTCCATGGGATTGATTTCGCTGCCGATCATGCTGCGCTACGGCTACGACCGGCGCTTCGCCACCGGCGTGATCGCCGCCTCGGGCACGCTCGCGCAGATCATCCCACCCTCGCTCGTGCTCATCATCATGGCCGACCAGCTCGGCCGCTCGGTGGGCGACATGTACGAGGGCGCCTTCATTCCAGGGCTGACGCTCGCGGGACTGTATGCCCTGTACGCCCTCGGGATCACGCTGGTCAAGCCGGCGTGGGCGCCGGCGCTGCCGCAGGAGGCGCGCACGCTGCGCGAGCCCGACGGTACGAGCGGCACGCGCTCGCTGGTCGTGCTGGTCCTCGTCGCCACGGCCGCCGCGATCGGTTTTGCGAAATACAAGTACGGGCCGGACGGGCCCACCGACGAGATGCTGGTCGTGTCCACCGCCGTCGGGGTCGGCGTGGCGTTCGCGGCGTCGGTGATCAATCATTTCGCGAAGCTCGGCCTGCTGTCCCGCATAGCAGAGCGCGTCACTTTCGTGCTGATCCCGCCGCTCGCGCTCATCTTCCTCGTGCTCGGAACGATTTTCCTCGGCGTGGCGACGCCGACCGAGGGCGGTGCGATGGGCGCGTCGGGCGCGCTCGCCATGGCGCTCGCGCGCCGCCGCCTTACGATCAAGCTGTTGAAGCAGGCGATGGACACGACTGCGAAACTGACCGCGTTCGTCGTGTTCATCCTGGTCGGCGCGCGAGTGTTCAGCCTCACCTTCTACGGCGTGGACGGACACCTCTGGGTGGAAAGCCTGCTCACCAACCTTCCCGGAGGCCAGCTGGGCTTTCTGATCGTCACCAACATCCTCATCTTCGTGCTGGCCTTCTTTCTGGATTTCTTCGAGCTGTCGTTCATCGTCATTCCGCTGCTGGGGCCGGTCGCGGAGAAGCTCGGCATCGATCTCATCTGGCTCGGCGTGCTCTACGGGGTCAATATGCAGACCTCGTTCATGCACCCGCCTTTCGGCTTCGCGCTCTTCTACTTGCGCAGCGTGGCGCCTGCCAAGGATTTCACCGACACGCTCACCGGCAGGCTGACGGCGCGGGTCACGACTGGGCAGATCTATTGGGGCGCGGTGCCCTTCGTGCTGATCCAGATCGTCATGGTGGCGCTCATCATCTCGTTCCCCGGCATCGTGACGGGAGGGATCGCAAAAAAGCAGGCGTTGGACATCCGGAATATTCAGATCGACGTGCCTGCCGAGGGGCGGGAGGCGCCGGGGGAACCGGGCGCTGCCGATCAGCCTGGCGACCAGGACTCCCAACAGGAACAGGCGGAAAAAGCTCTCGAGCGCGCACTGGGCGGCGGCCCCGAGAAACCGGCAGCGAAAAAGAAATAGCGGCGGCGTGAGACTCGCCGGAAAAAGGAAACCCCGCCTAGCGCGGGGTTCCCAGCTTGCGGGAAACTCAGGCTTTCTTAACCTTTCTTCGACGCGCCTCGCTGGGTCAGGCGTTCGGCAGCGATCATGAAGTTGTCGAAGCGGCTTTCAGCGACGGCAAACCACTGGTTCTGCTCGTTGCGGAATTTCTTCCAGGAGTCGTAAACCTTCTTGAACTTCGGATTTTTCGACGCGAATTCGTCGTACACCTCGGCTGAGGCCTTGTAACAAGCGGCCATGATCTCGTTGGAGAACGGCTGCAGCTTCACGCCGGACGCGAGCAGCCGCTTCAGCGCATCCGGGTTGAGCGCGTCGTATTTCGCCACCATCCAAACGTTGGCTTCGGCGCACGCGGCCTCGAGGATCGCCTTGTACTCGGCAGGCAGCGATTCCCAAGCCTTGATGTTGACCAGGAGGTCGAGCTCCGGACCGCCTTCCCACCACCCGGGGTAGTAGTAGTACTTCGCCACCTTGGCGAAGCCGAGCTTCTCGTCGTCGTAGGGGCCGACCCATTCGGCCGCATCGACCGTTCCCTTCTCGAGCGCCGGGTAGATATCGCCGCCCGCAATCTGCTGCGGCACGACGCCGAGCTTGGTGAGCGGAAGACCGCCGGTTCCGCCGATGCGCATCTTCAGGCCCCTCAGGTCCGCGACCTTGTTGATGGGCTTCCTGAACCAGCCGCCCATCTGGCAGCCGGTGTTGCCGGCGGGAAACTGAATGATGTTGTACTCCTTGAAGAACTCGCGCATCAGTTCCAGGCCGCCCCCGTGATACATCCAGGCGTTCTGCTGGCGGGCGTTCAAGCCGAACGGAATGGCGCAGGAAAACGCGAATGTCGGATCCTTGCCGAAATAGTAATAGGTCGCCGTATGACCGCACTCCACCGTGCCGTTTTGCACGGCGTCGAGAACCTGCAACCCGCCCACGATCTCGCCCGCGGCGAAAACCTTGATGTTGAATTTGCCGCCGGTCGCGGCCGCAACTCGCTTGCTGATCAGATCCGCGCCACCGTACAGCGTGTCGAGGCTTTTCGGCCAGCTTGCCGCCATGCGCCAGTTGACGGCTGGAAGACCGCCCGATTGCGCGCCGGCCTCCGCCGCCAGCAATGCGGCGCCGGCTGCCGTACCGATTCCGGCGCTCTTCAGGAATTCGCGTCTTTTCATGGCTGATCCTCCTAGGATGGAAAGCTCGCCCGATTATAACTCCCGTTCCGGGGCGCAGAGTTCAGTTTCCGGCGATGGTCATTTCCTCGATCAGGATCGAGCCGCAACTGCGCGAGCCGCGTGTAAGCACGTCGTTTCCGATCGCCACGACGGAGCGGAACATCTCGCGCAGGTTGCCAGCGATGGTGATTTCCTCCACGGGGTACCGGATCTCGCCCCCCTCCACCCAGTAGCCCGCCGCGCCGCGCGAGTAGTCGCCGGTGACGAGATTCACCCCGAACCCGATCAGCTCGGTCACCAGGAGGCCGCGACCCATCGTCCTGATGAGTCCGGGAAGATCGAGCTCGCCGCCCTCCAGGATCAGATTGTGATTGCCGCCCGCGCTGCCTGTGGTCTTCATGCCGAGCTTGCGCGCGGAATAACTCCCGAGAAAATAGCCGCGCAGCATGCCCTCCTTCACCACGTCGCGGTTGCGCGTCGCGACGCCTTCGTCGTCGAACCAGGAGCTCGCCGGTGCGCGCGGCAGGTGCGGCCGCTCGACCAGCGTGACGATCGGCGCGAAGACTTCCTTTCCCAGACTGTCGAGCAGAAACGAAGCCTTGCGGTAGAGGTTTCCCCCGCTCACCGCCGAAACGAAGGTCGCGAGCAAGTCGTTCGCCACGGGCGCCTCGAACAGCACCGGCGCCTGGACCGTTCCGATCTTCCGGCTCCTCAAGCGTGCGAGCGCGCGCCTCCCGGCGTAGTCGCCGACGGCTTCGGGCTCGGCCAAGTCCCGCGGCGAACGCTGCGATACGTACCAGTCGTCGCGCTGCATCCGGCCGTCCTCGGCGGCGATCACCGCGCAGGAGATCGTGTGCCGCGACGTGGGAAAACCGTCGAGGAAGCCGTGGCTGTTGGCGAGGGCGAAATGCCACTGCTGGCAGGAGACGCTGGCGCCCTCGGAGTTCACCACGCGCTTGTCCAGGCGGAACGCGGCGGCCTCGCAGGCCTTCGCGATCGCGATCGCACGCTCGACGGGCAGATCCCAAGGATGGAAGAGGTCGAGGTCGCCGGGATCGCGAGCAAGGTCCTCCCGATCGGGGAGCCCTGCGGCTTCGTCCTCCGCAGTGAAGCGAGCGATCGTCAACGCGGCGTCGACAGTGTCGCGGATTGCGCGCCCGGTGAAATCGGCGGTGCTCGCGTAGCCCTTGCGTTTGCCGACGTAGACGGTCACGCCCAGGCTCTTGTCGCGGTTGTACTCGATCGTCTCGACCTCGCCCTTGCGCACCGTCACCGTCTGGCCGTAGCCGTCGGAGGCCTCGGCATCACAGGCGCCCGCGCCTTTTTGCGCAGCGTGCGCCAGAGCGTCGGCCGCGATCGTCTTCAATGCGGCCATGTCGTGCGAAAAGCGGGCTTGAGCCATGCTGGAACGCCGTGGAAAGACGCTATGATATATCAGCCTATCTCCGCTTCCGGGAAACGTGCAGGACGAAGAAAAACCCAGCAAGACGCAGCGCAAGCGCGAAATGCACGAGCTGCAGGCGCTAGGCGCGCGCCTGGTCGAGCTCAATTCCGAGCAGCTCGTGGCGGTTGGTTTGCCCGAACACCTGCGCGAGGCGGTCGAGTTTGCTCGGCGCACGACCAAGCACGAGGCGCGGCGTCGGCAGCTGCAATACATCGGGAGGCTCATGCGCGCGGTCGACCCGGAACCGATCCGCGAGAAGCTCAAGGTCTGGGACGGGGTCTCGGCCGAAGAGACCGCGCGAGTTCACCGCATCGAGCGCTGGCGCGAGAAGTTGCTGGAGAACGACGGCGCGATCTGCACGTTGGTCCATGCCCATCCGGGCGCCGACACCCAGCACTTGCGCACGCTCGTGCGCAACGCGCGCGAGGAGCGCACTGCGGGCCGCCCGCCGCGAGCCTATCGCGAGCTGTTCCGGGCGCTGCGCGATATCATCGCGGATTCGCAACCGGTTCCCGAAGATGACGGCGAATGAAGAGCTGCTGATCGGACTCGTTTCGATCAGCGACCGCGCCTCGAGCGGCGTCTACAAGGACGAAGGCATTCCGGCGCTCGAGGAATGGTTCTCGCGCGCGGTCGCGACCCCCTGGCGGACTGAAACGCGGCTGATTCCCGACGAGGGACCCGTGATCGAAGCGACTCTCCTCGACCTCGTCGATCGGCACGGTTGCCACCTCGTGCTCACCACCGGCGGCACCGGCCCCGCTCCCCGGGACGTCACGCCCGAGGCCACGCTCGCGATAGCCGACAAGATTATGCCGGGATTCGGCGAGCAGATGCGCAGGATCAGCCTCGAGTTCGTTCCCACCGCGATTCTCTCGCGGCAGATCGCAGTGGTGCGCAAGCGCTCGCTCATCATCAACCTCCCCGGCCAGCCCAAATCGATCCGCGAAACGCTCGAAGGCCTGAAAGGCAAGGACGGAAAGCAAATCGTCGCGGGCATCTTCGCCGCCGTTCCCTACTGCATCGACCTCATCGGCGGGCCCTACATCGAGACGCGCGAGGAAGTGGTGAAGGCCTTCCGGCCCAAGTCGGCGATCCGCCCGAAAGCGAGTTGACTCATGCCCGAGCCGCTGGCCGCAATCGAAATCGAAACCGGAAAAAACCCGACAGCGAGCATCATCTGGCTCCACGGGCTGGGCGCGGACGGCAACGACTTCGCGCCGATCGTGCCCGAGCTTCGGCTCCCCAAGACAGCGATCCGCTTCGTATTCCCGCACGCGCCGGTGAGGCCGGTGACGATCAACGGCGGCATGCGCATGCGCGCATGGTACGACATCGCCGACGGCGCGAACCGGCGCGAGGACGAGCGCGGCGTGCGGGCCTCGCAAGCATCCATCGAAACCCTCATCGGCAGGGAAAGGGAGCGCGGTACGAAGGCAGAGCGGTTGGTGCTGGCGGGATTCTCGCAGGGCGGCGCGATCGCGCTGCACACCGGCTTGCGCCATCCTGAGCGCATCGCCGGAGTCATGGCCTTGTCCACCTACGTGCCGGTCGGGGAAAAGCTCCTCCCTGAGGCGAGCGCCGCCAACCGCAATGTCCCGATCTTCATGGCGCACGGCAGCGACGACCCGATCATCCCGCTCGGCAAAGCCGAACAGTCCCGCGGGCTTTTGCAATCGCTCGGCTACCCCGTGGAATGGCGTGAATACCGGATGCCGCATTCGGTCTGCCCGGAGGAGCTCGCCGATATCAGCGCCTGGCTGGGAAAGGTGCTCGGCCCCGGGATCTGACGGACGGTCCTACTCGCCTGTATCGCGGATCATCTGGCGACAACGCACCAGCGCGTAGTCGTCGCCGCGTTCCATATCACCCGTAGGCAGCAGCAGGTAGGCCTTCCCGTTTCGCTCGAGCTCCAGATTCTGGCCGACAAGCAGGACATTGGCGCGCAGCAGCAGCTGCGCCTCGGGAGCGGAATCGACCGGATTGAGCAGGATCGCAGTTTCCGAGTCCCGGCTGATTCCCATCTGCCCGCTCCGCAGCCTCACCTGCACGGGCAGCGCGGCCCGGCCCAAGGTCTGGATTCCCACCGTTCCCTGCTGCGGGGATTCGCGCGTCAAACGGCGAATCACGCCGACCAGCCAGTTCGAGCCGCCTTCGGGCTGCAGCCCGAGCAAGCAGCCGATTTTCAGCCACTCTCCCTTGATTTGCGGCACGCTCGCTCCGAATCCTCCGGCGCTGACGTTCTCGACGATCCAGCTTTCGACCTTGCCCGGATCGAACTGCACCTCCCCGGTGGGGTCTAGCGCGGCGCGCACTCCGTCGAAGCCATAGGTGACCGTGAGCCGCGACTTGACTCTGTGACGCTGTGCCCTCCTCTCCGGCGGCTTGGGCGCCCAGTGAAGAGCAAGGTGGTCGAGAACGTCGAGCACGACCTCGGGTTCGTAGTTACCGCCGAGCGCGATGCTCGAAGGCACCGCCCCGGTCGATTTCACCGTCTGAGCGAGCTTCTCGATCTCCTTCACCGCGCCGCCTGCGGCAAAGAACCTGAGCGTTGGTGCGCGGTGCGGCAGATGCGCGGCACGCACCGGGGGTTCGTGATTTGCCAGATCGAAGCAGTAGACGATATCGGGCCGCGGGCTGGTAGTGAGCTTGAAGGAGCCGGCAAGATGCGCGATCAACCGCTCGACCAGCTCAATCTCGACTGGCAGCAAGCTGTCAGGCGACGAGGCCGCAAACATCACCGCCTTGAGGAATTCCTGCTCGGGCGAAGTCTCTGCGGGCGAACCTGGGTACGCGATCGCCTTGGACTGCGAATACTTGCGGTTCTCGGAGAGCGCGTAGATCTTTGCGATCATTTCCCACAGGGAATTCTCCGCGGGACCGTAGCGCATGTGCTGCCATTTCATCTGCGCGGCGAGCGCACGCAGCGCACGCACGGTGAGCAGCGGCACGCTCTGTTTCAGGTCCTCCCAGCCCTTCTGGCCGGTTGCGTACGCGTCGATGCAGATCGCGAACGCGAGCCCGGATTGCCGATGCCATTCGCGTATCACAGACCACAGCCGGTTTTCCAGGAACTTGGACGGGCGCTGCGAGGAGACATACTCCCGCTGGAGTTTGCGAAGGTGAAGCTGCGCGGCGTCGTCCACCATCTGCACGATCTGCGCGCGGTGCTCGGGTTTGAAGCCGGGCCAGGTGCGCACCGATTCCAGCCAGTGACTCAGATCTTCCAGCACCTTGAACGGGTCGCCCGCGGGAATGGCGTCGAGGATCGCCCGGGCCTCCTTCACATCGGCCATGGGATGATCAGACGCGCCTACTCCGAACAGCTTCATGATGCCTCTCTCCGTCTCGTGCGCTGCCGGAGGAAGAATCGGCGCGGGTAGTTCGTAGCCCTGGATGGTGCTGGCGAGTGGACTCGAACCACCGACCTACTGATTACGAATCAGTTGCTCTACCAGCTGAGCTACGCCAGCCTGCGTCCCGCGCACGAAGGGTGAGCCCGCATTATATCAGCGGCAAAACCGGAAACAGACCACCATTTTCCTTCGCGGCGAAAGGCGCAGGACTCCAGCTGCCGAAAATAGCGGTCTGTCCCCGGTTTTACTGGGATTGCGGGCGCGTGCGGATGATGATGTCCACGCCGTCGGCGACCGTGCCCTGCGGCAAAGCCGGCAGGCCGACGACGCGGATATTGTCGGCGGAGACGTCGGTGAGCCGTCCCGTCACGACGTCGTACAGGTGATGGTGCGGTTCGGTGTTCGGGTCGTAGACGATTTTGGCCGGATCCACGACCAGCTCCCGGATCAGCTTCTTTTCCAGGAACAGTTTCAGCGTGTTGTAGACGGTCGCCTTCGATGTTTCGGCGTAGCGGGTGTTGACCCGCTTCAGGATCTGATCGGCCGAGAGATGCTCGCGCCGCGTGAACAGAACGTGGGCGATCTCCATGCGCTGGTGCGTCGGCGTGATTCCATGCCGACGCAGGAGCTGGGCGATATTTTCGCGATTTCGGTGTTGCGCTTTTCTCATGAATCCATTCTAGACCAGCATTTGGACCCTGTCTAATTCAGGCTCCAATCCATCAAACTCTCCCGAGAGCCGCGACCCGGAACGTGAACTAATTCCGCTAGAATTCCCGCGCAACTGCCGTACGTACGCCGATTTCGGCCACTCGTCGGGAAGGTTTGCGGCGGACTCCCCGAGTTCCCTATCATTGAGCCGCAAAAAAAGGAGTTCCCCATGCAGCGCCCAACCGGTTTCACCCTGATTGAAGTGATGGTCACGGTCGCGATCGTCGCGATCCTGGCGGCGATCGCCCTCCCCAACTACACCGATTACGTGAGGCGCGGCAAGATCCAGGAAGCGACTTCGGCTCTGCTCGCGATGCGGGTCAAGGCGGAGCAGTACTTCCAGGATAACCGTCAGTATCCTACGGGCGGCTGTGTGGCCCTTCCTGCCGTTGTAACCCCGACACAGATTTCCTACACACCGCTGGCGCGTTTCAGCATCACCTGCACGGTGCCTGATGCAACCCATTACACGATCCAGGCCGACGCCACCGACGGCAGCATGACGGGCCTCAGGTTCACGATCAACGAAGGCAACGTCCGCGCCACCACGGTGACTTCGGGCTCGACGATCGAACAAGCCGGGTACACGAGCAATCCGAACTGCTGGACCATCAAGAAGGGCGGCCAGTGCTGAGCGTGCGCGCCCCGCAGCTCGGCCTCAACCTCATCGAGGTCATGATCTCGCTCGCGGTCCTGAGCATACTCATCGGGCTGGGCGCCCCGGGCTTCGTCGAATGGCTGCAGAACCAGCAGATCCGCGCCGCCGCCGAGGCGACGCTCAACGGCTTGCAGGTGGCGCGCGGGGAGGCGGTGCGCCGCAACACCCCGGTGCGCTTCGCGCTCGTCTCCGACTTGAGCTCGAGTTGCGTCTTGTCAAGCGACTCGCTGACCACGCCGGTCTCGGTGAGCTGGGTGGTGAGCCTCGCGGATCCCACCGGCGCGTGCGATGCGCCCACCGACAGCGGCCAGCCCGTTCCTCCTCCCGGGCGAATTCTCCAAAAGCGCACCAGCGCCGAAGGTTCTCCTAACGCTCAGGCGACGTCCATGTTCGTGCCCTCCCCGCCCGCCCCGCCCGTGCCGCAGGCGGCCAGCACCGTGACTTTCGCGGCGCTGGGGAACGTCATCGCGAACGCCGACGGAACACCGAGCATCAACAAAATCGACATGACCAACACCAAGATCGGACCCGCCGCAAGACGTCCGCTGCGCCTTGTCATCAACGCCGGCGGAAGCGTCCGCATGTGCGATCCATCCCTGGCGGTCTCCGATACGCGCGGCTGCCCGGCGTTCCCGTGAAAGGAGAGACGACGATGCGCGCAGGCACGCGATTTCCGGCGCCGGGGAGCGAGCGCGGCGTGATGCTCATCGAGGCCCTGGCGGCGATCCTCATCTTCTCGATCGGCATCCTCGCCGTGGTGGGGATGCAGGCCGTCGCGATCAAGGACGTGGCGAGCGCCAAGTATCGCAGCGAAGCGGCGTTCCTCGCGCAGGAGCTGCTCGCGCAAATGTGGATCGACAACGGGAACATCGGCACTTACGCATACGCCGGAGCGGGAGCGGCTCCCGACAAAATCAAGGTCTGGGTCAAAAAGGTGCAAGACCGGCTTCCGGACGGGGCGAACCAGCTTCCGGTCGTGACGCTGACCAACACCGTCCCGGTGGCGTCGCCGACGCCCACCGGAGCGACGGTGCAGATCACCGTCAGATGGCGCCTGCCCCAAGAGGTGACGCAGAACCTTCCGGCGCACAGCCATACGGTGATCGCCTACGTCTATCCGAGCTCGACCTAAAGCGATGCGCCCCTTCCGACATCGTGTTTCCGAGCGCGGCTTCAGCATGGTGGAGCTGCTGGTGGCCATGCTGATAGGGCTCATCGGCATGATCATCATCTTCCAGGTGTTCGAAGTCTCCGAGGGCATCAAGCGCACCACGACGAGCGGCGGTGACGCCCAGCAAAACGGCGTGATCGCGCTCTATACCATGGAGCGCGATTTCAAGAATGCGGGAATGGGATTCAACGACACCGGCTTCGTCGGCTGCAATATCATCGGATACGACAACAAGCGCGCGACTCCGAATTTCCCGCCGGCGGGCGTCACCATGAAACTCGCTCCGGTGTTCATCACCTCCGGGGCCGCAACCACGGCCCCGGACCAGATCGCCGTACTCTACGGCTCGCAGCCCCAGGCCGCAGGCAGCGTCCCCCTTGGCGCGGACTACCTCAACAGCGCCGATCCGCTCAACGTCACCAACCCGTTCGGGTACAAGCCCGGCGACCTGCTCCTCCTGACCGAACCCAACTCGGGGAAGAACTGCTCGATCATGGAGTACACCGGCCTAGCACCCTTGAGTACGAATCAGCTCAGACACGACAACACTTCGTACTTGAGCGCAGGGTTCACACGCACTCCCAGATTCAACCCGCCCGGAGGGCTAGGCGTTTTCTACGATGGGGTGGGCACGGCCAACGTGACGCGCGTATTCAACCTCGGCAATCTCTACACCACGCCCCCCGGCGGAACCGCACCCGTCAATTTCCCCGTCTACAACTTCTACGCCCTGGCGAACGGCAGCCTGACGGTGGCGTCCCAGTTCCAGATCGACAACGGCCAACCGGCCGTCACCACGATCGCCGACAACATCGTCCACATGCGCGCCCTGTACGGGCTGGACGACGGAATCAACGACGGCGTGACCGTCACGTACAACGTCGGCCCCGCGGTCAAGGGCGACGGCATCGTCGACCGCTACGTGGATGCGGCGACCTTCAACGCGTTGGCCCCGGTGCCCTGGGCCAACCTCATCGCGGTGCGCATCGCCGTGGTCTCGCGCAGCGCGCTGCCTGAGAAGCCCTCGACGGGGAAGCTCAGCGATCCGTGCGATGCAACCACCGCCGAGCCGCCGTGGACGGGCACCCCGTGGGCCGCTACGCTCAATTACAAGACGCGGCTCGATGTCAGTGCGAGCGTGGCTGCTCCGGATGACTGGAAATGCTACCGGTATCGGGTGTTCGAAACCACGATTCCCTTGCGCAACTGGATATGGAAGTCGAGCTGACATGAAAAGTTCCCGTTCGTTCTCCCAACGCGGGCGAGCGCGCGCGCCGCGGCGCGCCCGTCAAGGCGGCACGATCCTTATCATCGCGCTCATCGTGCTGGTCGCCATGACCCTGGCCGGCATCGCGACGATGCGCTCGGTGGATACCGCGACCATCACGGCCGGCAACATCGGGCTGCGGCAGGCTTCGGTCAATGCGGCCGACCAGGGAATCCAGGCCGGCGTCGCCTGGCTCACCGCGAATCTCGGCCCGACCCTGATCAACGACAACCACCAGTCCGGAACGGCCTCCAACGGTTACTTTTCCAGCGTCGCCGCGAACGACCCGGACTGGTACGATCCGCTCAACTGGGGCGAGGCGGGGCAGTTGAACAACGGCAACCCCGACGCCGGCGGTAACACGGTGTACTTCCTCATCCACCGCTTGTGCGCCGTACCCAATTGCGACACCAACGCAACCTGCGGCACCAACCCCCCCAACACCTGCGCGCAGACGGTCTCCACGTCGACCCTGGCAGGGCAAGGTTCCGACCAGACCCGGCCGACGGACTCCCATACCACGGTGCCGGCCACCCATTACCGCATCACGGCGAAGGCCGTGGGACCGCGCAACTCGATTTCGATCGTTCAATCCTTGGTGAGGGCGTTCAACTAGAGCGCACCCGCCCCAGAGGGAGCAAACCATGAAACGCAACCACGTCGTCCTGATCAGGCGCCTCCTCGCCTACGGACTCGCCGCCAATCTGGCGGTGCAGCCGGCGTTTGCCCAGGTCACAATTTCCCAGCTGCCTCTCGCCTCTGCGGGCGGCAACAACATTCTCCCGAATCTTCTCTTCACGCTCGACAACTCGGGGAGCATGGCCTGGCAGTTCGTTCCCGACTACGTCGACCCCACTACCGTCTTCACCGTCTCGGGCAGCAACAGCGCTCCGAACAATCCCTGCATGACCAGCAGCGCCGGAAGCACTATCTGCGTGGAAGGCGACCCGCCGTACTCCGCGGGCGGGGAATTTGCGATGAACGGCGTCGGGTACGATCCGAACTTCAGCTACCTCGCCGGCATCGACTCGAACGGCCAGCCGCACGTCAATCCGCCGAGCGGGACCCTCACGCCCACCGCGACCCCGAAGGACGCCTACACCGCCGCCTCGGGCACGATCGACGTCACGAGCGCGATACCGGACAGGAGGTATTGCAACTCGAACAACGTGTGCATGCGCAACGGCCAGACCGACTCGGCGTCCCCGGCGTCACCTGGCGCGCCCGCAGGGATCCCCGGCCTTACGCTCGTTTCGGGCACCGACGACTCGGGCCACGCCATGTCGGCGGGCCAGTTTCCCTACCGCACCAACAAGTCCAACGCGAGCTTCAACGTAGTGGGCGGCGCGCAAACGATGGTGTTCGGTCTTCCCGAGATGATGCCCATCGGAAGCTTCACGCGAGCGGGCAGCACGGTGACCGCGACCACGGTCGAAGCGCACGGCCTGACCACTTCCGACAAGGTGTTCGTCACCAGCGGCACGGGAGGCCTGGCCGTCATCTGCGTCGCCGTGAACTCGACGGCCAACGCCAACACCTTCACCTATACCTCGGGAAGTTCGGGCACGATAACCGCGACGAGCGCGTCCTACCGCAAGTGCGATTCGGGAAATTTCGCGCGCTCGAGCGGCACCGTCACGGTGACCACCAGCGGCAACCACGGCCTGGTCGTCAACGACATCGTCACGACCTTCGTCCCGACCTCCAGCGCCATGAGCGTCACCAGCGCCAGTGTCACGGCCGTCACCGCGACCACCTTCACATATGCGGTCAACGGGGGCACGATCACTTCCACGGCGGGATTCTGGGTGCGCAACGGCCTTTACAACGTTACGAGCACCATCACCGGCCCTGCCCTCGCCTACCGCATCGTCCCGGTCGAATGGTGCACCGACGCCGCCCTCACCGACTGCAACGAGTACGCCCCGCCCGCCGCGCCGCCCGCCGATCATCCGTTCCCGGCGTACGTGCGCTTCTGCCGGACGCAGGAGGAAGCGCTCGCCCACGGCGCAGTCACCTTCATCGCGACCACGCCGCAGACCAACCGCTGCCAGCTGAAGTACCTCAATGTGACGGGGCTGCAGACCTACCAGTTTCCCCGCTACGGATGGTTCATCCGCGACACCATCAAATCCACCGTCGCCTCTTACGGCGCGCGGCCCCTCCGGGTCGAGTGCGCGGCGCCGCCGTCCTGCACCTATACCGAGGAAATCCAGAACTACGCGAAGTGGTACGCGTACTACCGCACCCGCATGCAGATGATGAAGACCTCGGTGGGAATTTCGTTTCGCGGGTTCATCTCCAATCCGACCGGCACGCCGCCCAAGCCCGACAGTCTGCGCGTGGGCCTCATCACGATTCACGCCGCGGACAGCGGCAGCGTTGCCGCGGCCCAGTACCTGAGAATCGACAATTTCAACACGACGAACGCGAACAACTTCTACACCAAGTTCTACCAGCAGACTCCCGGGGCCTTCACGCCCCTGCGCGAGGCGCTTTCGCGCGCCGGATGGATTTTTGCCGGCAAGCTCGGTACGGGGCTGACGGCAGGGATTCCGGCGGCCGACGACCCGATACAGTCGTCGTGCCAGAAAAACTATTCGCTCCTCACCACGGACGGTTTCTGGAACAGCAACGCGGGGCAAGACATCGCCGGCGCCGCGATGGGAAACTGGGACAATATCGACAACCAGTTATACACGCCTGCCGGGGTGACGCCCGCCTATATCGATCCGGTGTCCAGCCGGGCCACCGGCACCTACGACGGAAACATCCTGCCGACGACGGTCGCCGGGACGAACCCCGGCGGCTCCGGCACGCTCGCCGACGTCGCCTTGTACTACTACATGACCGATCTGCGCGGCGGGGTGGACAAGAACAACAAACCGACCGGGCCCGCGACGAGTCCCAATACCACACCCCCGAATGGCGACGTGTCCGCGAACAACGTCCCGAGCAAGGCGGGAAACAAGGACTTCGCGCAACACCAGCACATGGTCACCTTCACGCTGGGCCTCGCCGACGGGCTGATGCTCTACGACCCCGCTTATGAAACGGGACCCGGGGATTTCGCGAACATCAAGAACGCGGTGGCCAACGTCTGTTTCTGGGCCTCGGGCACGTGCAACTGGCCGGCGCCGCAACAGGACCAGCAGAGCGCGCTCGACGATCTGTGGCACGCCGCCGTCAACGGGCGCGGGACGTACTTCCTCGCGCTGAACCCGCGTACCCTTGCGAACGCGCTTCAGAACGCCTTGGCCAACATTGCGGGGCGGAACTCTTCGGCGGCGGCTGCGGCCACGTCGAGCCCGAACATCACGCCCAAGGACAATTTCGCATTCAGCACCACCTATCAGACCAACACCTGGTCCGGGATCGTCAAGGCGCAGCGACTCGACGCCGTTACCGGCGCCGTGCTGAAAGACGCCCAGGGCAAGCCGATCATCCTGTGGCAAGCCGACCAGCAGCTCCTCACCCAGGTCGGCGCGAGCACCGATACGCGCAACATCCTCATGCTCGACACCACCGCGCCGACCAAGCTCAAGGCGTTCCAGTTCGCGACCATGACGCCCGCCGAGCAGGCCTTCTTCATGAACAAGTGCACCGCGATGTCGCAGTGCTCGCTTCTGACCCTGGCCCAGAAGACGGTGGTGAACGCCGGCACCGCGCTCATCGGGTTCCTGCGCGGGCAGACCGGCAACGAGGCGGTGCTCTTCCGCGACCGGGTCGAGACCGATCCGGTGACCAACGCGACCGTGCAGACCGTGCTCGGCGACATCGTCGATGCGACCCCGGCGTTCATCCGGGTTCCGCTGTTCAACTATACCGACACCGGCTACAGCACCTTCAAGAGCGCGAACGATAACCGCGCCGGGGCGCTCTACGTCGCGGCAAACGACGGACTGCTGCACTCCTTCGACAACACCACGAATTCCAACGGGGACCCGCAAACGAGCCCGCTTTGCCCGACTGTCCTGCCGACGACTTCGGCAACCGCGGTCGCAGGTTGCGAAAACTGGGCCTACATGCCGAAGTTCGTCATGCCCGGCATCTACCAGATCGCGGATACGGGTTACGCGAGTGCGCACCGCTTCATGCTCGACGGAAGCCCGGAGATCGGAGACGTGTTCGACGCCACAGCCTCGGCCTGGAAGACGATCGTCGTCGGAGGCGCCAACGGCGGCGCCCGCGGCTTCTATGCGCTCGATGTCACCGATCCGAAGAACCCGAAGGGCCTGTGGGAGTTCTGCTCCGATTCGACGCTGTGCCCGGCGGTCAGCACGGTCAGCCACAGCGACACCGATCTGGGCTTCAGCTACGGCAACCCCGTGATCGGCAAGCGCGCGTTCGACGGGAAATGGGTCGTCGTCCTCACTTCCGGTCTGAACAACGTCAGCCCGGGGACCGGCATGGGTTTCTTCTACGTGCTCGATGCGATTACCGGGCAGGTGCTGGACAAGGTCGGCACCGGAGTGGGCAATACCGTCACGCCCTCGGGCCTGATGAGGCAGGGCGCGTACTTCAAGGCCGGACTGGTCGATGCCAAGATGGACTTCGTGTACGGCGGCGATCTGCAAGGCAACGTCTGGCGGATCGACATGTCGACCTCGCCGCCGGCGCTGATGCACATGGCCACGTTGAAGGACGCCGCAGGCAACCCGCAGCCGATCAGCGTGCGGCCGGTGGTGACCAATCTCAACAACAACCGCCTCTACTATGTCGGGACCGGGCGCTATCTCGCCGCTACCGACCCGTCGGACACCTCGCAGCAGTCCATTTACGGATTCAAGGACAAGGACGCCGACTACGGAACGAACATCCGCAGCGCGAACCTGGTGAGGCAGACGCTCACTGCCGGATCGAGCCGAACGATCTCGAACAATGCAGTCAATTGGGCCACCCAGGACGGCTTCGTCATCGACCTCAATCCGGGGGGGGACAGTCCCGGCGAGCGCATCGTGCTCGACCCGCGCCTCGAGCTCGGGACGCTGGTCTTCGCGAGCAATGTTCCGATCGTGGGCGGTTGCACGCCCGGGGGAGACTCCTTCATCTACAACCTCGATTTCACCACCGGAAGCTACGTTCCGGGAGCCTTGAACAACATCGCCGCGGTGAGACAAGGCGCGTTCCTGGTGGGCTTCACGCCGATACAAACGACCGACGGGTCGATCCGCACGATCAACACGGATTCCGGCGGCGGCCTGGGCACCGGCAACGTCAACATCAACCGGAACCCGAAGGGAATAGCGCGCTTCTCCTACCGCGAACGCTAAAGCGGCCCGCTCCCGCGCCGGGCGCCGAAAAGCGTCTAGCGCGGCGTGGAGCGCAAGGCCAGCTCGCGCGGCAGGGTGAACACCACGCTCTCGTTCACGCCTTGGAGCTGGCGCACGCTGCCCGCGCCGAGCGCCTTGAGCCGCGCGATCAGCTCGTTCACCAGCACTTCCGGAGCGGAGGCTCCGGCCGTCACGCCGACCCGGCGCTTTCCCGCGACCCACTCGGCCTTCAGTTGCGCGGCGTTGTCCACCATGTAGGCTTCGATGCCGCGGCTCTTGGCGACCTCGCGCAGCCGGTTGGAGTTGGAGCTGTTGGGCGAGCCGACCACGATCACGACGTCGCATTGCGGCGCCATGACCTTGACCGCGTCCTGCCGGTTCTGCGTCGCGTAGCAGATGTCGTCTCTCTTCGGACCCGTGATCGCGGGAAAACGCACTTTCAGAGCCTCAACGATCGCCGCGGCGTCATCCACCGAGAGCGTCGTCTGCGTCACGTAGGAGAGCTTTCCAGGATCGCGCACTTCCAGGCGAGCGACGTCGGCGGTGGTTTCCACGAAGTACATGCCCGCGACGGCCTGGCCCATGGTCCCCTCGACCTCCGGATGGCCGCGGTGGCCGATCATGACTATTTCGCGGCCCGCCGCGCGCATCTTCGCGACTTCGACATGCACCTTGGTGACGAGTGGACAGGTCGCGTCGAATACGCGCAAACCCCGCGCCTCGGCCTCGGCGCGCACGGCCTTCGAGACGCCGTGGGCGCTGAAGATCACCGTGCTGCCCGGGGGAACCTCGGCCAGCGCCTCGACGAACACGGCGCCTTTGCTCTTAAGGTCTTCGACGACGGACTTGTTGTGCACGACCTCGTGGCGCACGTAGATCGGCGCGCCGTGGATCGCGAGCGCGCGCTCGACGATGCTGATCGCGCGCTCGACACCGGCGCAAAAACCGCGTGGATTGGCGAGCAGTACTTCCATGCCGGTCTATTCTAGGGCTTTTGCGCCGCGCCGGCCGAACGCAACCCGTCGAGTATCAGCAGTCCCGCGCCTACGCTGATCGCCGAATCGGCGAGATTGAAGGCCCAGAAATGCCAGCCGAAGGCGTGAAAGTCGAGAAAATCCACCACGTGGCCGAGGGCGATCCGGTCCCAGAGATTGCCGAGCGCTCCACCCAGTACCAAGGCGAGTCCCGCCGAGAAAAGGCGCTCGCTCGAATGCCTGACGAGGAGGAACACGATGGCGCCGGTCGCAGCGACGGCTATGCCGATGAACAGCGCTCTCTGCCAGCCGCCCGCGTCGGCGAGGAAGCTGAACGCGGCGCCGCGGTTGTGCGCGAGCACCAGATTGAAGAACGGCGCGATCTCGCGCACCTCTCCGAAGCGCAGGCTAGCACTGATCGCGTACTTGCTCGCCTGGTCCGCCAGGGCGAGGACGAGCGCGAGCGCGAGCCACGGGGCGATGCGTTTCAGGCTCGCAGGGATCACGCGAATCGCCGGGGCTCGCCGGACCCGTAGAGATTTTGCACGCAGCGCCCGCAGATTCCCGGGTGGGCAGGATCCGAGTCAACGTCCGCACGATAGTGCCAGCAGCGCTCGCATTTCGGGTGCGGGCTCGGCAAAGTATGAATCGCTTCGTCGGCTTCGCTTGCAGCCCGGGCCACGGTCGCGCGCGAGGTGATGAGCACGAAGCGCAGATCGTCGCCCAGGCCTTTCAGCAGTTTCAGCTTCTCGCCGCTCGCGACGATCTCGACTTCGGCCTGCAGCGAGGAGCCTATCCTCCCCGCGGAGCGATGATTCTCGAGGAGTTTCTGCACCTCCGAACGGATCTGGCGCAGGGCCCGCCATTTCCCGAGCAGCGCTTCCGCCCCGGCCACTTCGGGAAGCCGATAGTAGGTGCGCACGAAGACGGTGTCATCGCCCGGTTGAAACAACCTCCAGGCTTCCTCGGCCGTGAAGCTCAGAACAGGTGCTATCAGCCGCAATACGCTTTGCGTGATGTGGTAAAGAGCATTTTGCGCCGAGCGGCGCGCGGAGGAATCCGCGCCACAGGTATACAGCCTGTCCTTGAGGATATCCAGATAGAACGCGCCGAGATCCTCGGAACAGAAGGAGAGCAGCCGAGTCACGGCCGGGTGAAATTCATAGCGCTTGTAGTCCTCGAGCACGTTTCCCTGCAGGTCCGTCGCGAGCACGATTGCGTAGCGGTCGATTTCGAGGCACTTCTCCACCGGGATCGCATGCCGCTCGGGATCGAAATCGGAAATGTTCGCGAGCAGAAACCTCAGGGTGTTGCGAATGCGGCGATAGGACTCGACCACCCCCTTCAGGATCTCGTCGGAGATGAAAAGCTCGCCCGAGTAGTCGGTCGCCGCCACCCAGAGGCGCAGGATCTCCGCGCCAAGCGTCTCGGAGACTTTTCGCGGAGCGATGACGTTGCCGAGCGACTTCGACATCTTGCGGCCTTCGCCGTCGACGACGAACCCATGCGTGAGCAGCGCATCGTAAGGCGCCCGGCCGTTCAACATGCACGACACGAGTAGCGAGGAATGGAACCAGCCGCGATGCTGATCCGAGCCCTCGAGGTAGAGATCCGCCGGAAACTTCAGCTCCTTAGCGTGCGAGCCCTTCAGCACCGTTTCGTGCGTCGAGCCCGAATCGAACCAGACGTCGAGCGTATCCTTCACCTTCTCGTACTGCGCGGACTCGGGGCCGAGCAATTCCCTTGCATCGATGCGCTGCCAGGCCTCGATGCCGCCCTGCTCCACTTTCTTCGCGACGGCTTCGAGCAGCTCCGAGGTTCGTGGGTGCAGGGCGCCGGTCTCCCTGTGGATGAAGAACGGCATCGGCACACCCCACTGGCGCTGGCGCGACAGCGTCCAGTCGGGACGATTGGCGATCATTCCGTGCAGGCGCGCCTGGCCCCAGGAAGGATAGAAGCGGGTCGCGTCCACGCTTCGCAGCGCGGTGGCGCGCAGGGTCTCCGGGGGCTTCGCGCCCTTGTATCCGGGCACCTCGTCCATGCCCGCGAACCACTGGGTCGTGGCGCGGTAGATGATCGGGGTCCTGTGGCGCCAGCAGTGCATATAGCTGTGCGGGTGTTTTTCCGAATGAAACAGGGCGCCCGTTTCGCGGATCCTCTCGACGATCCTGGAATTCGCGGTCCAGATGTCCAGTCCTCCGAAAAACGGCAGCGACGAAGCATATTTTCCGTCGCCCATGACCGGAGCGAGAATCTGCTCGTCCTTCATGCCGTAGCGGCGGCAGGAAATGAAATCATCGACGCCGTAGGCCGGAGCGCTGTGGACGATGCCCGTGCCCTGCTCCAGCGTCACGTACTCGCCGAGGTAGACGGGCGAAAGTCTTTCGTAGAAAGGGTGCCTGAAGTTGATCAGCTCAAGAGCCCTTCCGGGAGCGCTATGATCGAACACGCTCGATTGAGTTCTGCGCTTCAGCCCGAAGCGCGATAAACAAGCTTCCTTGAGATCATTTGCGAGTATCAAGCTCCCCTTTTCGGTTTCGACAAGCGAATACAGGTAGTCCGGGTGCACGTTCAACGCCTGGTTGGCGGGAATCGTCCAAGGTGTCGTCGTCCAAATCACAGCATAGACCGGCCCTTCTGGCAGTTCATCGAACGCGAACGCGCGCGCCAGTTTTCCGCGTTGATCGTCGGCGAGGGGAAACCCCACGTCGACCGCAAAATCGATGCGGTCCATGTATTCGACCTCGGCCTCGGCGAGCGCGGAGCCGCAATCGAAGCACCAGTTCACCGGCTTCAGGCCGCGATAGATATAGCCCCTCTCGAGGATCTTGCCGAGCGTCCTGATCTCGTCCGCTTCGCTCTTGAACGCCATCGTGGTGTAGGCGTTGTTCCAGTCGCCCAGGACGCCCAGGCGCTGGAAGTCCTTTTTTTGTCGCTCGATCTGCTCAGTCGCATACGCGCGGGCGAGACTCAGGGTTTTTTCCACCGGGATGTTCTTCCCGTAGGTCTTCTCGATCTGCACCTCGATCGGCATGCCGTGGCAGTCCCAGCCGGGGACGTAGACCGCGTCAAAGCCCGCCATGTTGCGCGACTTCACGACGACGTCCTTGAGGATCTTGTTGACCGCTTGGCCGATGTGGATGTCCCCGTTCGCGTACGGCGGCCCGTCGTGGAGCACGAACTTCGGCCTTCCTCGGCTCGCCTCGCGGATCTTCTCGTAGATCCTATTCTTCTGCCATTCCTCGACCCAGTGAGGCTCCCGCCTGGCAAGATCGCCGCGCATGGGAAAGGGCGTGTCCGGAAGGTTCAGCGTTTTCTTGTAGTCGGTCTTGTTCTCAGGCATTGCGGTGATCCATGAGGAAGCTCTTGGCGGCTTCGCAGTCGCGCGCGATCTGGGTCTTCAAGGTCTCGAGATCCGGATATTTCTCCTCGTCGCGGATCTTGTGCAGAAATTCGACGCGCACGTGCGCGGCGTAGAGATCGCCCGAGAAATCGAACACGTGAACCTCCAGCACCGCGCGCCCGTTCGCCGTGATCGTGGGCCGAACGCCGAGGCTCGCGACGGCCGGGCGCGCCGCGGCCCCGATGCCGTGCACCTTCGCCGCGTAGATGCCGGTGAGCGGAGGGCGATTGTGCTTCAGTTGCACGTTGGCGGTGGCGAACCCCAGCTCGCGTCCGAGCTTTCTTCCGTGGACCACGCGCCCGCTGATGCTGTAGGTCCGCGCGAGCAGAGTCTCGGCCGCCGCGAGGTCGCCTGCGGCGAGGGCGGTGCGCACCGCCGAGCTCGATACCCGCGAGCCGGCGTGCATCACCGTCGGCATGGTTTCGACTTCGTATCCGTAGCAATCGCCCAGCGTCTTCAGCAAGGCGAGATCGCCGACGCGCTTCGCTCCGAAACGAAAGTCCTCGCCGATCAGGAGCCAGCGAGCCCTGAGCCGTTTCGCGAGCACCTGCTCGACGAACGCTTCCGGCGCGAGGGCTGCGAACGAGCGGCTGAAACGCTGAACGTGCACGCGCTCTACTCCGTGCGCCGCGAGCAGCTCGAGTTTTTCGCGCAGCGAGGTCAGGCGCGTGGGTGCCGCCCGCGGCGAGAAGAACTCGCGCGGATGGGGCTCGAACGTGAGCACGCAGCTCGCCAAACCGCGCTTGCGCGCCCCGGCGCGGAGGCGCTCGAGCATCGTCTGGTGGCCGCGATGGATGCCGTCGAAATTGCCGACGGTCAGCGCAACCGCAGGCAGCACCGCATCGGAACTGCCGTGGGTAAGCAGCATGAAGCGCCAGGATTAAACGCAAAGTTTTGAATTATAGCGGTAAGATAGGCCGGCACACGGAGGGCGGATGAAGACTCTCGATCAGCAGATGGCGGTCTACGCCGCCTACCATCGCAACCGCTGGAATCGCCTGACTCATTTCATCGGGGTTCCCGCGATCATCTTCGCGATCCTGATCCCGATGAACTGGATCGCGCTGGGCGACGGCGTGACCCTCGCCCACGCGTTCCTGGGCGCGGTTCTCGCGTACTACTTTCTGCTCGACGTGCCGCTCGCCCTCGTCACGACCGCCGCGGTCGGCGCGCTCTTTTTTGCCGCTAAACTGGCGGCCGCGACCGGCATGGCGTCGGGCTGGATCTGGTCCGGCGTGTTCTTCGTCGGAGGCTGGGTCTTCCAGCTCGTCGGCCACGTGTTCGAAGGCCGCAGGCCCGCGCTTTCGGACAATCTGTTCCAGATATTCATCGCGCCGATCTTCCTCGTGGCCGAGGTCTTCTTTGCGCTCGGCTTGAAGCGCGACGTCCGGAGAAAAATCGAAGAGAGGCTGGCCGGCTAGTTCAGGCGCGTGGCCGCCTGCTTGAGCTCCAGGATCTTTTCGTGGATCTGCGCCGCGTCCGGCGCCTGCGGCCGCCGCCGCAGATAATTCTGCAGGTCGGACAGCGCCGGCCGGAAGCACTCGAGCTGGTGGTAAACCAGCCCGCGATCCCGAAGTTCCTCGGCCGACTCCGGCATCACGAGCAGCATCCTGTGCATGACCGCGAGCGCCTGTTCGAGCCTTCCGGTCTGCGTATAGATGTTCTTCAGATTGCGCAGGACCCTCGCGATGATCTGGCGCGGGGTCGCCGGCTCCAGATACTGGTCGAGCTGCGCCTGCTCCGCCTTCTCCGAGGGCAGAACTTGCGCGAGGCGCTGGCGCAGATCGGACTCGGACTGCGCCTCCCCTCCGGTGAAGGGGTCGAGCACGAGCTGGCCGCGCTTGACCGCGAGCTTGACCAGGAAATGCCCGGGGAAAGAAACGCCTTTCAGGTTGAGGCCGAGGCGCTTGCCGACTTCCAGATAGAGAATGGACAAGGTGATGGGAATCCCGGTGCGGCGCTCCATGACCTCGTTCAGATAGCTGTTGCGCGGATCGTAGTAATCGACCAGGTTGCCCGAGAAGCGCATCTCGTTGAACAGGTAATAGTTCAGCGCGAGCACCCTCTGCTCGGAAAAGGCGTCGTCTGCAATGCGCCGCTTGATGGCGACCGCGATGCCGTCGAGCTTGGAAAGGTACTCGGAGATGTCGAGATCGGGGTAGATGTCCTGGGCGAGCATCAGACTCGCCTCGGCGAGATTGAACTGATCGCGCGAAACGATCTGCGCGAAATGCTCGAGCCGGGCGTTCACGCCGCGCGTCTCGAGAAGTCGCCGAGCCTGAAGCCGAGGAGCCACAGGCTCGCGAAGTACGCCGCCCCGCCGAGGAGCACGAGTCCCGTGAGCGCCGCCGCTCGCACCACCCCGGATGCGGCCAGCCACCAGGGGGTCGGACCCATCGCAAGCCACAGGACCAGACCCATGGCCGCGAGGGCGGCTCCGATCTTGAGGGCGAACGCGCCCCAGCCGGGCCGGGGCTGGTAGATCCCGTGCCGCCGCAGCTTGCGGTAGAGCAGGCCGGCGTTCAGACAGGCGCCCAGCCCGATCGCGAGCGCGAGACCCGCGTGCGGGCCGATGCCGGTCGCGAGCTCGAGTCCCCCCTGCTTCAGGGACAGGATGAATACCGCGTTCATCACCTGGGTGGCGATCAGGGTCAAGACGGCGATCCGTACGGGCGTTGCAATATTCTGCCGCGCATAAAAGCCCGGCGCCAGTACCTTGACGAGAATCAGCCCGAGCAGCCCCGCGCTGTAGGCGATGAGCGCCTGGCGCGTCATCCACAGGTCTTGCTCGCCGAATTGCCCGTAGTGAAACAAGGTCGCGACGAGCGGCACCGAAAGCAGCGCGAGCGCTACGGCGGCCGGCGTTGCGAGCATGAACGTCAGGCGCAGGCCCCAGTCGAGCAGCCTCGAATATTCGCCCTCGTCCGAGGCGGAGTGATACTTCGAGAGGCTCGGCAGCAGAACCGTCCCGAGCGCCACGCCCAGGAGCGCGGTCGGAAATTCCATGAGCCGGTCGGCGTAGTAGAGCCAGGAGACGCGGCCGTCCCCGAGAAACGACGCGATGATCGTATTGATCAAGAGGCTCACCTGAGCCACCGAAACGCCGAGCGCCGCCGGACCCATCAATAGGAGTATTCGCCGCACTCCGGGGTCGGTGAAGGCGAGCCGCGGCCGCGGCAGCATCCCGATTCTCGCCAGCGCCGGAACCTGCAGCGCGAGCTGCAGCGCCCCGCCGGCGAATACCGCCCAGGCGAGCACCATCACCGGCGGCTCGAAATAGGGCGCGAAGAACAACGCCCCGAAAATGAAGGCGAGATTGAGCAGCGCCGGGGTCAGCGCCGGTATCGCGAAGCGGCTCCAGGTGTTGAGGAGACCTCCGGCGAGCGAAACGAGCGAGATGAAAAGAATGTAGGGAAAGGTGATGCGCAGCATCGCGACGGTGAGCTCGAACTTCGCGGGCGTGGCCGCGAACCCCGGTGCGCTCACGTAAATGATGAGCGGCGCCGCCGCGACGCCGAGCGCGCTCGCCGCGAGGAGCGCGAGAGTCAACAGGGTCGCGGTGCGGTCTACGAGCAGCTTGGTTTCCGAATCGCCGCGACGCGTCCTGTATTCCGAGAGCACCGGAACGAAGGCCTGCGAGAACGCACCCTCCGCGAACAGTCGCCGCAGCAGGTTGGGAATTCGGAACGCGACGAAAAAAGCGTCGGTCACGAGCCCCGCGCCGAACAACCTCGCGATCAGGACGTCCCGGACGAATCCGAGAATGCGCGACACGAACGTCATGCTGCTCACGGTCGCGAGTGCCTTCAGCAGATTCATGCGCGGATTATAGCTTTCATAGACGGCAAACCTTGCGCCGCGTTGCTGCACCGATTACAATTGCGGCCTTTCGTTCGGGAATTGACATGGCAAATACGAAGGGCGCGCGCAAGGCGGCCCGCCAGGCCGAGAAGCGGCGCAAGCACAACGCCAGCCTGCGCTCCGCTCTGACCAGCGCGATCAAAAGCGTCACCAAGGCGATCGCCGCCGGCGACAAGGCTGCCGCTCGGAAGATTTTCAGCGAAGCCTCTGGAATCATGGATCGCATCGCCGACAAGAACGTCGTTCACAAGAACGAGGCAGCGCGGCACAAGAGCCGCCTTGCGGCGCGACTCAAGGCGATGCCGGGATAAGCCTGAGTCAGGCTCGCACCGGAAAAAGGCGGCTAGGCCGCCTTTTTTATTGGCGTTTCCTCCTTGCACTCCCCCGCGGTTTCCCGCAACAATCCGGTTTCTCTTTGCGCGCCACCCCATGAAAAAGCCGGTCAGCCGGGTCCTCATCATCAACGACGAGCCGCTCGTCTTGAAAGAATTTGTCAAGGGCCTGAACGCTGCAGCGCGCTCGCTCGACAATCCGCTCGGCATCGCGTTTTCCGGAGTCACCACGGCGCGCGAGGCGCTCGCCGCGATCGAGGAGGACGGCGATCTCCAGGCCGTCGTGGTCGACGACAAGCTCTACACCCTCAACCAGAAGAGCCCCAAGAAGGAGATGTCGGCGCTGGAGCTCGTGCAGCGCGTCACGCGCTTTCGGCCCGAGCTCGATGTCTACATCTTGATCGCGCAGGAGCACGAGGACGAGATCGTCGATGCGCTCTTCGCCGAGGCGGTCGACGGGTACTTCTACCGCGAGGAGCGCGATTACCGCGGCATATACCGGATACTCAACGCGCAGGTCCAGGAGCGTTCGCGCACGCCGTTCTACGACCAGCTCAAGAACTACGTCTGGATGGCGAAGGATTCCTGGCACACTCCGGGCCATTCGTCCGGCGAGTCGCTGCGCGGCAGCCCCTGGGTCAATGATTTCTACGATTTCATGGGCGAGCATATCTTCGACGCCGATCTTTCGGTGTCGGTGAAAATGCTCGACTCGCTGATGGAGCCCACCGGTGTGATCGCCGAGGCGCAGACCATCGCCGCCAAGGCCTTCGGCGCGCGCCGCACTTTCTTCGCGACCAACGGCACCTCGACCTCGAACAAGGTCATTTTCCAGACGCTGCTCGCCCCCGGGGAAAAGCTGCTCCTCGACCGCAACTGCCACAAGTCGGTGCACCACGGCGTGGTGCTCTCGGGCGGCCATCCGATCTATCTCGATTCCTCGATCAACGCCAAGTACAGCTTGTACGGTCCGGTGCCGAAGAAGACCATCCTTTCGGCGATCCGCAGGCACCCGGACGCCCAGGCGATCATCCTCACCTCCTGCACCTACGACGGGCTGCGCTACGACCTCGCGCCTATCGTCGAAGCGGCGCACGCGAAAGGCATCAAGGTGATCGTGGACGAAGCCTGGTACGGGTTCGCGCGCTTCCATCCGGCGTTCCGGCCCACTGCGCTCGAGGCTGGGGCGGATTACGCCACGCAGAGCACGCACAAGGTGCTCTCGGCGTTCTCCCAGGCCTCGATGATCCACGTGAACGATCCCGGATTCAACGAGCACCTGTTCCGGGAGAATTTCAACATGCACACGTCCACCAGTCCCCAGTACAGCATGATCGCGAGCCTGGACGTGGCGCGGAAGCAGGCGGTGATGGAAGGCTACAAGCTCCTCTCGCGCACGCTTGCGCTTTCGCAGGAATTGCGCGCCCAGATCAACTCGACCGGCGTGTTTCGGGTGCTCGAGCTCGACCAACTCCTTCCCGAGGAGGTCAGACGCGACAACATCCTCCTCGACCCGACCAAGGTGACCGTCGACATCTCGACCTGCGGCTACACGGTGGAAGATCTGCAGCGGGAGCTGTTCGACCGCTACAACATCCAGGTCGAGAAATCCACGTTCAATACGCTGACACTGCTGCTCACGATCGGCACCACGCGCAGCAAGGTCTCGCGCCTCTACGATGCGCTCATGCGCATCGCGCGCGAGGGCCGGGCTCCGCGCCGCCTGTACCGCTTCCCCGAGATCCCGGGATTCACGCGCCTTCGCTACCTGCCGCGCGACGCCTTCTACTGCGGCGGAGAGCTGGTGCCCCTGGTCGACGAGAAAGACCACATCAGGCGGGACCTGCTCGACCGGGCGTGCGCCGACCAGATCGTCCCCTATCCGCCGGGGATCCCCGTGCTCGTCCCCGGGCAGGTCATCACGCGGGAAATCGTCCACTACCTGGTCGGCTTGCTGCGCTCCCAGAAGCGCGTCGAGCTTCACGGGATCGTCTACGACGGGTATCTGCCCTGCTTGCGGGTCCTGAAGCCGGCGGAGGAACGCGGCCTGCGCCGCATCGGCTAGAGCCACACAGCGGCCGTTATCAGCCTTGCCACACGAAAAATGCTGTGTTATACAGGCGCGTCCGAGAAAATTATGCTGCCGTCATTAAACACCACGAAATTCGGGTTTCGCATCCGTACCCCGCAGGGCCTGGTGGTCGAGCACGTCATGATTCACGGCCGCGACGAAGCCGATGCCGAGAGAAAGCTCCGGCAGATGTACCTGAACTGCGAGGTCCTGGAACGCAGCGTCATGCGACCCGCGGCGATGCAACCGCGCATGGCGCCGGCCGCCCCGGACGGAACGAGCTTCGAAGAGATCGTTTCCCTGATCAGCAAGTAGCAGTAGCACCGGGCGCCGACGAGGCGTCGAGAAATCCCGAAGACAGCAACTCCTCCAGCAGGCCCGAGTAGTCCTGCGCCCCGCGGCTGTCGGGCGCATGGCTGAAAATGTCCTTCCCGAGCACGGGACTCTCCGCGAGGCTCACCGCCTCTGTGATGCGCGTCTGGCACAATTCCGCCCCGAATCGGGAGGCGAGCTGCCGCGCGATGTCGTGCGACATGCGCCGGCGCGAGTCGAACCGCGTCAAAAGGTAGCGGCGCTCGACGCGGTGCTTCAGCACGTGCTCGAGCGCCCTCAGAGTATTTTCGAGCGCGAGCGCCGCCCTCAGGGCCAAGTAGTCGGTCGAGATTGGGATCAAGACCCGCTCGGAGGCGAAAATCCCCGAGAGAGACAGCACCCCCAGCACCGGGCAGCAATCGATCAGCACCGGGCACTTCCCCTCCCAGCCCGCATCCAGCCCCTGCTTGAGCTTGTTCAGAATGTCCGGCCCTTTGCCGAACATCGAATCCACCTTGACCATCTCCAGATGCGCGGGAATGAGCTCGCCGCCGAAGCGAACCGGCCGCGCGACTTCCTTGAGCGGCCTGCCTACGTTGTAGTACGCGAACAGGCTTTCGCCGCTTGCGGCTCCCGGGTTGAGGATCGAGCTCAAGTGCGACTGCGCGTCGAGGTCGACGAGCAGCGGGGTCCCTCCCCGCCGCGCGAGCGCCGCGCCCAAGTTGAGCACGGTCGTCGTCTTGCCGACCCCGCCCTTCTGGTTGAATACTGTCAGGCGCGTTCCCATGCCGGATTCGTTGTGCTAAGCTACCCGCCCTTCAGAGCAATTCGATTATCGCACAGGGCGACGAGATGACCTCACTCCGGCTAGCGCGTCACGCAGGCGCCGCGGATTCGCCCATTCGGCCCGACACCCGACGACGCCGAGCGCGGCGATAAGCGCAATCGACGCGCCCTTGCGGCGCGTTCCAAAAGAGATTTTGGCGCAAGCGTTTGGCTGCGCCGTAAACATTGACGGGTGATTCCATGTCTCATTCGATGAACACATACAGCCGGATTCCGGTCGCCTTTACACGCGGCGAGCGCGTGTGGGTCTGGGACGAATCCGGAAAGAAGTACCTCGATGCGCTCGCGGGGATCGCGGTCAACACGCTCGGCCACGGCCATCCGAAACTGACGCGGGCGATCGCAGAACAAAGCTCGCGTCTGATCCACACCTCCAACCTCTACCGTATCGCCGAACAGGAAAGCCTCGCGGACAAGCTCGCGGCGATCAGCGGCACCGACGGCGTGTTTTTCTGCAACTCGGGTTGCGAAGCCAACGAAGCGGCGATCAAGCTCGCGCGCCTGTACGGCCACGGCAAGGGAGTGGAGAGTCCCGCCATCGTCGTCATGGACAAGGCCTTCCACGGCAGAACGCTCGCGACGCTCTCGGCCACCGGCAACCGCAAAGTGCAGCAAGGATTCGAGCCCCTGGTGCCGGGCTTCGTGCGCGTCCCGTTCAACGATATCGAATCGGTGCGCCAGGCGGCCTCGCACGACAAGAGCATCGTTGCGGTGCTGGTCGAGCCGATCCAGGGGGAGGGCGGAATCAACATTTCCACGATGCAGTACCTGCGCGATCTGCGTGAGCTGTGCGACCGCCAGGGCTGGTTGCTGATGGCGGACGAAGTCCAGTGCGGCCTGGGCCGCACTGGGAAGTGGTTCGTCTATCAGCACGCCGGGATTCAGCCCGACGTCGCGCTGCTCGCCAAGGGCCTTGCCTCGGGCGTGCCGATCGGGGCCTGCCTCGCACGCGGAGCCGCGGCCAAGGTGTTCAAGCCGGGAACTCACGGTTCCACGTTCGGCGGCAATCCGCTCGCCTGTGCGGCGGCCCTCGCGACGCTTGCCGCGATCGAGGAGGAAGGTCTCATGAAGAACGCCGAGCGCATCGGCGGGATCCTGCTCGCCGGGCTGCGCGAGGCGCTCGCGGGACGTGCGGGCGTAGCCGAGGTACGCGGTCACGGCCTGATGATCGGCGTCGAGCTCGACCGGCCCTGCGGAGATCTGGTCGGGCAGGCCCTGGAGGCGGGCCTGCTCATCAACGTCACCATGGACAAGGTGATCCGCCTGCTGCCGCCGCTCGTGATGAACGAAGGCGAAGCCCGCCAGGTGCTTTCCATCCTCGTTCCGCTGGTGCGCTCGTTCCTCTCGCAGCCCGCCCCGGCGATGCCCGCACGCGCATGAAAAAAGCGCAGGCCCGGCTGCGGCACTACCTCCAGTTCAAGGACTTCTCGCGCGGGGAGTACGAGCACCTGTTCGCGCGCACCCGCTGGATCAAGGACAAGTTCAAGCGCTACGAGCGCTACTGGCCGCTCGAAGACCGCACCCTCGCCATGATCTTCGAGAAGCCCTCGACCCGCACGCGGCTTTCGTTCGAGGCGGGCATGCACCAGCTCGGCGGCGCGGCGATCTATCTGTACACGCGGGACTCGCAACTGGGGCGGGGAGAGCCGGTCGAGGACGCCGGGCAGGTGATCTCGCGAATGTGCGATCTGGTGATGATCCGCACCTTCCAGCAGGAGATACTGTCGCGCTTTGCGGCGAGCTCGCGCGTCCCGGTGATCAACGGCCTCACCAACGAGTACCACCCCTGCCAGGTGCTCGCCGACATCTACACCTACGTCGAGCGCCGCGGGTCGATCCGGGGCAAGACGGTGGCGTGGATCGGAGATTCGAACAACGTGTGCAACACCTGGCTTCAGGCGGCGACGATCTTCGATTTCAACGTGCATGTCTCGACGCCGCCCGGCTACGAGGTGGAAGCCGAGCGGGCCGGGATCTACGACGATGCGCACTACGAGAGCTTCGCCGACCCGATGGACGCCGCGTGCGGCGCCGACCTCGTCACGACCGACGTGTGGACCAGCATGGGCTTCGAGTCGGAGAAGGAAGAGCGCGGGCGCGACTTCGAGAACTGGCAGGTGGACGCGGACATGATGCGCGTGGCGAAGAAGGACGCTCTGTTCATGCACTGCCTGCCTGCGCACCGCGGCGAGGAAGTCGCCGGCGAAGTGATCGACGGTCCGCAGAGCGTGGTCTGGGAGGAGGCAGAGAACAGATTGCACACGCAGAAGGCGCTGATGGAATTTCTGTTGCTCGGCAAGGTCAAGAAAGGCGAAAACAAAAAGGTGAAAAGGTGAAGGGCAAGTTCAAGAAGGTCGTCCTCGCCTACTCGGGCGGGCTCGACACCTCGGTCGCCCTCAAATGGCTGCAGGACACCTACGGCTGCGAGGTCGTCAGCTTCACCGCAGACATCGGCCAGGGCGAGGAGCTCGAGCCTGCGCGGAAAAAGGCGAAGAAGCTCGGCGTGAAGGAGATCTTCGTGGACGACCTGCGCGAGGAGTTCGCGCGCGACTTCGTGTTCCCCATGTTCCGGGCGAACGCGATCTACGAGGGTGAATACCTTCTGGGAACCTCGATCGCCCGCCCGCTGATCGCCAAGCGCCAGATCGAGATCGCCCGCAAGACCGGAGCGGACGCCGTTGCGCACGGCGCGACCGGCAAGGGCAACGACCAGGTGCGCTTTGAGCTCGGCTACTACGCGCTAGCGCCGAATATCCGCGTGATCGCTCCGTGGCGCGAGTGGAGCCTGACCTCGCGCGAAAAGCTGCTCGAATACGCCGAGAAGCACGGCATCCCGATCGAAGGCAGGAAAAAAAGCGGGTCCCCCTACTCGATGGATGCGAATCTGCTGCATATTTCGTACGAGGGCCGTCTCCTCGAAGACCCCTCGCGCGAACCCGAGGAGGACATGTGGCGCTGGACCGTGTCGCCCGAAAGGGCTCCCCAGCGCGGCGAGGTCGCCGAGCTGCAATACGAGAGGGGCGACATCGTCGCGGTGAACGGCCGGAAGCTCAGCCCCGCAAGAGTGCTAGCGGAACTCAATCGCCTGGGCGGAAAGCACGGCGTCGGACGGCTGGACCTGGTGGAGAACCGCTACGTCGGCATGAAGTCACGCGGCTGCTACGAGACGCCGGGCGGCACGATCATGCTGAAGGCGCACCGCGCGATCGAGTCGATCTGCCTGGACCGCGAGGTTGCCCACCTCAAGGACGACCTCATGCCCCGCTACGCCTCGCTCATCTACAACGGCTACTGGTGGAGCCCGGAGCGGGCGCTCCTTCAGACCCTGATCGACGCCTCCCAGCGCGGCGTGAGCGGTCGCGTGCGACTGAAGCTCTACAAGGGAAGCGTCGCCGTCGTCGGCCGGGACTCGAAGGCCGACTCGCTCTTCGACCCGGGGATCGCGACCTTCGAGGACGACCGCGGCGCCTACGACCAGGCCGACGCCTCCGGATTCATCCGCCTGAACGCGCTGCGGATGCGCATCGCCGCGAGCCGGCGGCAAAGGCGGAAAAGAGGCTGAGCTCTATTCGAATTTGTTGGTGAGCGTGCCGATGCCCTCGATCACGATGCTCACCGTGCTGCCGGGCGTCATCGCCCCTACGCCCACCGAGCTGCCGCAGGCGATCACGTCGCCCGCCTCGAGCGTCATGTCCTGGGAGATCAGGCTCACCAGCTTCTCCGGGGGAAAGACGATGTCCGAAAGCGGATAGTTCTGCCGCTCGTGGCCGTTGAGGACGGTCTTCACCGTGAGCTTGCCCGGCTCGATCTCGGTTTCGATGCAGGGGCCGAAGACGCCGAAGGTGTCGAAGCTCTTCGCGCGCGTCCATTGCGCGAAGACGGGGTCTTTCGCGATGATCTCGATCGCGGTAACGTCGTTGACACAGGTGTAGCCGAAAATATGCTTGACCGCCTCGCTCTCCGGCACGCCGCTCGTGCGCTTGCCGATGACGATGCCGAGCTCGCCCTCGTACACCACCTTTCCGCTGTAGGATTTCGGCCCGCGGATCGCCTCGCCGTGCGCGAGGAGCGAATTGTTGCCTTTGAGAAAATACAGGGGCTCGGGCGGCACCGCGTGGTCGAGCTTCGCGAGGAGCTCATGATAGTTGTCGATGAGCGCGACGATCTTGCCCGGCACGCTCGGCGTGAGGAGCTTCGCGCCGGCGAGGGGGATCGCCTGGGAGGTCGCCTCCGGACCCGCGAACATGCTGCCCGAGTGCACGCGGACGTTGTCGCCTTCGAGCTTTCCGAAGTATTCCCGTCCCTGATAGGCGACGCGCACCCACTTTGCCATAAGACCTCCTTCCAACGGGGCGTGTGCCCGCCCTACAAGGCGCTCCGCGCCCCGCCCGAAAACGCGCGATCATACCCGCTCATCCCTCGCCCCGCACGGAGAACGATTGCGAATCCGAATTTATTCCGACCTCCACCTGGAGTTCGCGCCTTTCGAGCCCCCGGCAAACGACGCAGACACGATCGTGCTGGCGGGGGATATAGCCAACGGCGCGGCCGGAATCGCCTGGGCGAGAGAAACCTTCGGCGGCCCGGTGCTCTATCTCGCCGGCAACCACGAGTATTACGAGGGCGAGTTCGAAACGGTGCAGAAAGCCATGGCAGCGGCGGCGCGCAAGCACTCGGTCGAGCTCCTCGACTGCAGCACAGCCGTCGTCGACGGCGTTCGTTTCCTCGGCTGCACCTTGTGGACTGATTACTCGCTCGCGCCTCAAGGCGAGCGTCCCGCTGTGATCGAGGCGGCGCGCAAGCTGAATCCGGACTACCAGTTGATCCAGCGCGGCTCGCGTGCGTTTTCGCCCGAGGATGCGATCGCTCTGTGCTCCCGGCACCGCGCCTGGCTCGCCGCTGCGCTCGCCGCGCCTTTCCCGGGGAAAACGGTGGTCGTCACCCACTTTGCACCGCACCCGCGCTCGATCGCCCCCGCCTTCGTGGGCCATCGCGCCAACCCCGGCTTCGTTCTGGATCTGGAGGACTCCATGGGAAGTGCGACGCTGTGGATCCACGGACACACCCACACCTTCTTCGACTACCGCGTGCGCGGCACTCGGGTGATCTGCAACCCGCGCGGCTATCCGGGCGAACAAACCGGGTTCAGGCCTGATCTGACCGTGGAGACCTGAGCTCCCGGGGGCTTCAGCCGCGCAGCCGCGGGGAAACAACGGCGACGCCGTTGGGCGCTCCGATAGGCTATTGGTCGCGGGGATGCAGAGCAAGCGCGCTAAACTCGCGGCAGACTTGTTCACTGACGAGCTTCTTGAAAGCACGTTTGCGCAGCGCCCGCGAGCGGTGATTGCGCTTGATGGTCTTGATCGGCTTCTCCGGCAACGGGACAGCCAGATGGTACATGTTGCGACCCAGCCTCAATCCTCCCGACGCCACCCAGAACTCGTCGTACCCGTGAACCAGTCCTTCGGGTCTCGAATCGGCGCTCGCCGAAATCTGGACGTTTGCGCCGATTCCGACGATGTCACCGAGCTCCAGCGCCGTGGCGACTCCTTCCGTGGCAGCGAGCAGCAACGCTGCAGGCGAAATGTCCCGGCAGTCCTTCATCGTCTCCTTGATCAGCTGCAGCTCTCCCGCCGTGCCTTGCAAGCGGCCTATGTACATCGCATGGTCTGCATCCAGACCTGCAACGCCTCCCGGACCAATCGTAAAGGAGAGGGTATAGATATCAGTATGATCGCTCTGAAAGACCAGCGACAGATCGCCCTCGTTATGATTCGCGACCGGAAAGGCCATGCAGATGCGGACATGGCGGTTGCTGACCAGGTGTTTCCACAACTCGGGCCTTCCGTCAACGATCTTCCGAAAGAAACCTTGTTCGACGCGATCCTTGAGGAACGTATAGTGATTGATCAAGATCGACGCGCGCTCGCTTTCAGACAGCTCCGTTCCCAAGTACTTACTTAAGTATTTCAACGCTACCAGTGGGGAAGCCCGTGCGACGGGCTGCGTCTCGGAGGCTGTGAGTACCTTGATGACCTTGAAGCAAGTGAGCGGGTGGATGATTGCCCGTGCACCCTTGGATATTCTCGCGAGCGTCATGCGCAAACCGTCTCGTCCGAGCGTGCGAACGAGTGCCACATTGTTCAGGACGACGATCAATGCAGCGAGCAGCTGCGAATTCTTGACCAGCATTACCCGGGCTCAATCACGATGATGGAATAGGCCGTCGGAGCCAGCTAGCGCTGCGGGGTCAAAGCGACGCGCCTGTCGGCCGACGGGTTTACATCCGCCAAGCCTAGCACCGTGAAGAAGTGGGCCGCAGCATTGAAAATTCGTGCGATCGTATACTTTCTCATCCTGCCTCCTCGTCTTTCCCAAGGGGCGTTGTTCCCCACGCCGCCGAGCGCAATGACAATGGCATAACGGTAACGCAGATTCGTATTTCTTCTGATTTCCACGAACCCGTACTTTCGGACTAACTCGAACTTGTACGAAGTACTGGATGAAGTTTGATCGCTAAGTGTTTTTTGCTAACGCTGAAGCTTGGCGGGCTGATTGGCGGCTCGAGTCCGCCTGGCAGGCCGAACCGAAAGGCCCTTCCCTGCCGTTGCTGCCCATTCCGATCTTCGCGCAGCCCGAGCAGTACCAGTCGAAAGAGTACGTCACCGCGGCGCGCCCGCCGGCAGGTAGCAGCAAAACGCATGCGAGCACGACCAAGACAGAGCTCGGCGCAAAGCGGAAATTATTTGAAAAGCAATTCACCTGTTGCGATGGGAACCGTCAAAGGAAGAATTGCGATATCAAACCCGATGCTCAACGGAAGATCGACCAGCGGATACCTCGGCGGATCAGCTTTGAATTTCCGCAACGCGACCTCATCGCCCCGTATCGCGCTCACGTCGAGGCGCGTGCCGCTGAATACCTTCGAGCTCCCTTGCTCGGCTGTCGAGATCGTTCTGTACGTCGCGCAACCGGATGAAAGCGACAGCGACAGGACCGCTACGGGAACGATCCATATAGATCTTGGAATTTTCATTCCCTTCCCTCCTTGTCGCCGCCCCGCCGTTCCTTCTCGTATTGATCATAACTCGGGAGCTCGTCTTTCGACCTTTCCATGGGCGTCGACTTGATGGTCTTGTTGTAGGCCCGGCTGCCCTCGTAAATGCCCTCCGCCGTGCAGGCCGAGACCGCTGTCGATACGAAGGCGAGAAACAAGAACAAGAAGTATCTTTTCACTGGAGTATGTACTGAACCTTGCCGATGATGTTTCTCGCGGAGACAAATCCCCAGGTGCGGCTGTCGCTGCTGTTGTCGCGGTTGTCACCCAGGACGAAGTAGTGGCCATCGGGTACCCGGCAAGACAGGCCCTCCGCCGTGTAGGCGCAATATTCCTTGAACGGAAACGCCCTCACAATCGGTACGCCAGCAGGCGCTTCCGGTTCAATGCGGATAGCGTACTCCCGGTCGCCGAGCCGTTCCAGATATTGGAGGGAGGGGGTGGTGCGATCCCTGTGAACGTAATCATCGATTCGGCGTATCGGCACCTCTTCATCGTTGATCTTGAGTCGCTTGTTGTAGTACGAAATCCTGTCACGCGGAAGACCGATTACCCGTTTGGCGAAGCTCAAGGCGGTATCTTCGGGATACTCGAAGACAATGATGTCTCCTCTTTGCAGCTCGGATGACATGCCGGTCCTCATGAGGTGAATTCCGTACGTTCCGTAATTGCCATACCCCCACTTCTTCACAATCAGATGAGCGCGAGCCTCGATGGATGGAGCCATCGATTCCGACGGGAAGCGGAACGGCTCGAAAAGGAAAGCGCGAACCCCGAACGCCAGCGCCGCAAACGCAGCGCCTATTCCAATCAAGCCGTACCAGCGGCTGTACCAGGGGCGTCTGATCACCCTAGAGTCCCCGGCGAGGCGATACGCATGGATCGCGCAGACTATCGCAACGAGAAGCGCAATAGCGTTGCCGGCCAACTCCCTGTCGCGAAGTACAAACATGTTGCCCAGTGGGATGATCAGCGCAAGGGCAAAATACGCTGCGGCCCAGCGAGGCCGGGCGACGTACAGCATTCCTGCAGGCGGGATCAACAACCCCAGCACGGCCGCAATCCACTTCTTCGGTTTGCGGTAGATGGCGGTGGATTCCATCGACGTCAGACTATCATAAGGGACCGCGCCGGGCGTTCGGTATAATCGCGGGCCATGCCTTCCTTCGATATCGTCTCCGAAGTCAACAAGGTCGAGCTGAAGAACGCGGTCGATCAGGCGAACAAGGAGATCGCGAACCGCTTCGACTTCAAGGGCTCGGACGCGCGCATCGAGCAGGCCGAACTGGCGCTGACGCTCTACGCGGACGACGATTTCAAGCTGAAGCAGGTGACGGACGTTCTCCTCACGAAGTGCGCGAAGCGCGGCGTGGACGCGCGGATGTTCGACACGAAGGCGGTCGAGAAAATCGGCACCAAGATGAAGCAGCCGATCCACGTCAAGGCCGGCATCGAGCAGGAGAAGGCGAAGAGCATCGTCAGGCTCCTCAAGGACTCGAAGATGAAAGTCCAGGCGAGCATCCAGGGAACCGCGGTGCGCGTCTCCGGCGGAAAAAAGGACGATCTCCAGGCGGCGATCGCGCTGGTGCGCAAGTCGGTCACCGATATTCCGCTGCAGTTCCAGAATTTCCGGGATTGACCACCCCGCCGGCTTCGCCGGCACCCCTCCTCGATGAGGAGGGTAAAATTCTTTTCTACCCCTCGTTCTTTTCTACCCCCCGCTCAGCGCGCCGACGATGACGACCTCGTCGTTCGCGGCGAGCGCGGCACTGAGGTCGGGCGCCTGCTGCTGGTTGACGAAGATCCTGATGTGGCGCCGGATCGCATCCTGCTCGTCGATCATGCGGAAGCGGATCCCCGGATAGCGCCGCTCGAGGTCCGCGAGCAGCGCGGCGAGCGTCGCCCCGCGCGCTTCCACTTGCGCGCGCCCCCCGGTGTAGTCGCGAAGCTGCGAGGGGATGAGGACGTTCATCTCCTTCAGCCGCCGGCCGCCTCGACAGAATAGATTTCGGGAAGGTGGCGCGCGATCGAGGTCCAGCGCCCGCCTTCGCTCGCACTCATCCAGACCTCGCCGCTCGTCGTGCCGAAGTACACGCCCACCGGATCGTGCGCGTCGGCGCACATCGCCTGCCGCTTCACGGTGAACCAGCCCTGCTTGGCCGGGAGGCCCTTGTCCTGGCGGCGCCAGGTCCGGCCGCCGTCGCGCGAGACGTAGGCCGCGGGCTTGCCGCCCGGGGAGACGCGCGGCCATACGGTGCCGCCGTCCATCGGAAACACCCACAGCGCGTCGGGATCGCGCGGATGCAGCACCAGTGGGAAACCGATGTCGCCGATCGCTTTCGGCATCGCGTTGCCGATCCGGTCCCAGCGCTCGGCAGGGCGTTCCAGGCGGTATATCCCGCAGTGATTCTGCTGGTACAGGCGGTCGGGCGCGAGCGGATGCAGTCGCATGCAGTGCACGTCGTGGCCGTACTCAGGGTCCTTGACGGGAAGGAAATCGGCCGCGACGCCCTGGTTGAGCGGCCGCCAGGTCTCTCCGCGGTCCGAACTCTCGAACGCGCCACCCGCCGAGATGCCGATGTACAGATGCCGGGGATCGCGCGGATCGACGTTGATCGAGTGCAGCGTCGCGCCGCCGGGCGGCCCCTGCTCCTGCTCGCCGCCGATCCAGACGATGCGCATGGGGTTGGCGTTGAAGCCGGCGACGCCTTCCCAGGTGACGCCGCCGTCATCGGAGCGGAACAATCCGGGCGGTGAGACGCCCGCGTACCAGGCGCCGGGCTCCGAAGAATGACCCGGTGTGAGCCAGAACACGTGATCCACGGCGAGCCCCTTCTCCCCGAGAGCCGCCTTCGGGAACGCGGGCGGGCGCTCCGCCTCCTTCCACCTGCGGCCGAGGTCGGTCGAACGGAATACGGTCGGCCCGAGATGGCCCGCGCGCACGGCGCAGAGCAGCGTCCTGCCATCGCGGGGGTCGAGCACGAGATGGTTGACGATGTTGCCGAGAAAATGCGGCCCTGCGAGCGTCCAGCTCTTGCGCGCGCGGTCCGACTTCATGAGGAACACGCCTTTGCGCGTTCCGACGAGCAGCGTAACCGGCCCCGAAGCAGGACGCGGGGCCGCCTTCGCGGCTTTGGCTTTCGGCATGAGCAACCTCTCTATGTTTTCAGTCCTTCTATCCAACGACCGTAGAGGCCCGCGGCGATCGCGTTGAGCGAATGCACGCGCTCGTCGAGCCGCTCGAACATCTGCTGGGGGGTTTGCACCGACGGCCCGGCCTTCGCGACCAGCTCCTTTTCCCAATCCTCGCACCAGGCGCGGATCAGCTCGGGTGTCATCTCGACGTGGCATTGCATGCCCAGGTGCTTGCCGAGCACGAACGCCTGGTTCGGGCAATACGGGCTGCCGGCGACTCGCGTCGCTTTCGGCGGGATGGTGAAAGTCTCCCCGTGCCAGTGAAAGGCGCAGAACTCCCGCCTCGCGCCGAACCACTCGCGCGCGCGAGCATTGTCCTCGATAGTGACCGGGCCCCAGCCGATTTCCTTGACGCCGTTGCGCGTGACTCTGCCGCCCAGTGCTCTTGCCATCAGCTGTCCGCCGAGACAGTGGCCGAGCACCGGAACGCCGGAATCGACCGCCTTCTTTACGAGCCCGAGCACCGCAGGGATCCACGGCAGCTCGTCGTTCACGCTCATCGGTCCGCCCATGAATGCGAGACCGGAGAATTCGCGCGGATCCGCGGGGACCGGCTCGCCCGCGTCCACCTTGACGAGCCGCCACGGAATGCGGTGCGCGTCGAGGAATGTGGCAAAATAGCCCGGCCCCTCGGTCTGACTATGTCGGAAAATCGCAACCGGCTTCATGCGCGAAACGAGGCCAACGTGGTCAAGCTCCGTATTGTAGCGTCGCTGCTCCTGCTGTTGTCCTCTGCCGGCTGGACCGCCGAGGTGAACGTGATCGGCCTGTTCCCCGGCAAGGCCGTGGTCGTGATCGACGGCGGCGCGCCGCGCGTTCTTTCGGTGGGCCAGAAACCCGTGGAGGGCGTCACGCTGATCTCGACCGACCGGGAGTCGGCAACCCTGGTCATCAACGGTCAGAAAAGGACCCTGAGGATCGGACAGCATCAGGCGGGTCCGGCTCCGGCCTCCGCGAACCAGAGCGTCACGCTCACCGCCGACCCGCGCGGACATTTCGTCGTGGACGGGCAGGTCAACGGAGGCGCGGTGCGCTTTCTGGTCGACACGGGCGCCACGGCGATCTCGCTCTCCTCGGCGGACGCGACGCGGCTCGGAATCGACTACAAGCAAGGGCAGGCGGGGTTGATGGGCACCGCCAACGGCACGGTGGTGGTCTACCGCGTGAAGCTGGATACGGTGCGCGTCGGCGACATCCTCGTCAACAACGTCGATGGAGCGGTCCTGGAAGGCAACCCGATGCCGTTCGCGCTCCTCGGAATGAGCTTCCTGAACCGCATGGAGATGAAGCGCGAAGGCCAGACGATGGTGCTGATCCGGCGGTTCTAGCGAGGTCTATCTGGTCTTCGGTTGGGGAGGGGGTAACGGGGGAACCGTAGGGTTCCCCTGTTCGTTTATTAGGCCCTTGGGCGGAGCCCAAGGGGAACCGTAGGGTTCCCCCGTTCGTAACTTACGCCTTCGCTTTATCCTTCTCGATAAGTGCGTACGCAGAATGGTTATGGATGGATTCGAAGTTCTCCGACTCCACCCGGTACCACTCGATGCGCTTGTCGCGATTCAGCTCCGCGGCGATGTCGCGCACCATGTCCTCGACGAACTTGGGGTTGTCGTAGGCGCGTTCGGTGACGAACTTCTCATCGGGGCGCTTCAAGAGGCCGTAGAGCTCGCTCGAGGCGTGCTTCTCGGCGTAATCGGCCAGCTCCTCGATCCACACGAATCCCTTGGTGCGCGCGGTGATCGTGACGTGCGAGCGCTGGTTGTGCGCCCCGTAATCGGAGATTCTCTTGGAGCACGGGCAAAGGCTCGTCACCGGCACGACGACCTTCATCTTGAAGCACTTCTCGCCCTTGTCGATCTCTCCGACGAAGGTCACTTCGTAGTCCATCAGGCTCTTGACCTTGGAGATCGGAGCGGCTTTATTGACGAAGTAGGGAAACGTCATCTCGATGTGGCCGGACTGCGCCTCGAGGCGCTCGACCATCTCGTCCAGCATCAGCTTGAACGTCTCCACTGAGATCTCGCGCTCGTGCGCGTTCAGGATCTCGACGAAGCGCGACATGTGCGTGCCCTTGAACTGGTGCGGCAGGCCGACGTACATGTTGAACGTCGCGACGGTGTGCTGCACTTCGCCCGAGCGCTCGGCGACGCGGATGGGATGACGGATCGACTTGATCCCGACCTGGTCGATGGCGAGCTTGCGCTTGTCCTCGGAGCCCTGGACGTCGGGAATGACAAGCGGATCGCGGATATTCATGAAGAGCCTTTCGTCACGTTGGCTCGGTGTTAGAGGATCTTAACATGCGTTCCGTTCCCCGCTTTTTCAAGATGTGCGCGGATCGCGGCGACGACGCCCGCCTTGTCCAGGCCGATCGAAGCGAGCAGCTGCGCCTGGTCGCCGTGATCGACGAAGCGGTCGGGAAGCCCCAGCTGGAGGAGCGGGGTGACGATGGCGCGCGCGGCGAGCGCCTCGGCGACGCCGCTCCCCGCGCCGCCCAGGACAGCGTTCTCCTCGATGGTGACGAGGAGCGCGTGAGTTCCCGCGAGCTCGGCTGCGAGATCCGCGTCCACCGGCTTCACGAAGCGCATGTCGACGACGGTGGCACCGAGGTCATCGCCCGCCTCGAGCGCGGGTTTGAGCAGGCTGCCGAACGCGAGAATCGCGACGCAGCCGCGCCCGCCGGAACCGCGCCGGCGCACGACCCCTTTGCCGAGCGGCAGCGGGCTCATTTCCTTCACGATCCCCGCACCCGGGCCGCTGCCGCGGGGGTAGCGCACCGCGGCGGGCTGATCGAGCGAGAATGCGGTGGCGAGCATCTGGCGGCATTCGTTCTCGTCGCTCGGCGTCATCACCACCATGTTGGGAACGCAGCGCAAAAAGGTGAGGTCGAACGCGCCGTTGTGCGTGGCACCGTCGCCGCCCACGAGGCCCGCCCGGTCGAGCGCGAACACGATCGGAAGGTTCTGGATGCAGACGTCGTGGATGAGCTGATCGTAGCCGCGCTGCAGAAATGTCGAGTAGATCGCGAGCACGGGCTTCAGCCCCTCGCAGGCCAGCCCCGCGGCGAAAGTGACCGCGTGCTGCTCCGCGATGCCCACGTCGAAATACCGGTCGGGAAATTCCTCCGCGAAGCGCACCAGCCCCGAGCCCTCCCGCATCGCGGGGGTGATTGCGACGAGACGCGAATCGAGCCGCGCCATGTCGCACAGCCACTCGCCGAACACCTGCGTGTAGGTCGGCCTGCCGCCGGTCGCTTTCTTGATCCCTTTCGCGGGATCGAACCTGCCCGGACCGTGATAAAGCACAGGATCGGCCTCGGCGAGCTTGTAACCCTGACCTTTCTTGGTGACCACGTGCAGGAACTGCGGGCCCTTCAGCTCCTTGATGTTCTTCAGCGTCGGGATGAGCGAGTCGAGATCGTGGCCGTCGATCGGGCCGACGTAGTTGAACCCGAATTCCTCGAACAAGGTCGAGGGCACGACCAGGCCCTTGGCGTGCTCCTCCATCCTTTTCGCCAGATTCCACAGCGGCGGCACGCCGGCGAGGACTTTTTCGCCTGCTTTCCTCGCCGCGGCATAGAAACGCCCGGACATGAGCCGCGCGAGATAGCGGTTCAACGCGCCCACCGCGGGGGAAATCGACATGTCGTTGTCGTTCAGGATCACGAGCAGGTCGGTATCCATCACGCCGGCGTTGTTGAGGGCCTCGAAAGCCATGCCTGCCGACATGGCGCCGTCGCCGATCACCGCCACGACGTGGCGCTTCTTCTCGCCGGTATCGCCTTTCAGCTTCGCGCCCTGCGCCATGCCGAGCGCCGCGCTCACCGAGGTGCTCGAATGGGCGGTGCCGAAAGTGTCGTACTCGCTCTCGCTGCGGCGCGGGAAGCCCGAAATTCCCCCGCTCATGCGTATGCGGCTCATCGCTTCACGACGGCCGGTGAGAATCTTGTGCGGATAGGTCTGGTGCCCCACGTCCCAGACGATGCGATCATGAGGCGTATTGAAGACGTGATGCAGCGCGATGGTCAGCTCGACCGTCCCCAGATTGGAGGACAGGTGGCCGCCGGTCTGGCTGACCGATTCCAGGATGAAAGTGCGAAGCTCGTCGGCGAGCCGCCGCAGCCCGCGTCGGTCCAGGGCGCGCAGCGCACCAGGATCGTCGATGGTTTTCAGCAGCTCGTACGCGGCCGGATCGTATTCCGTCGATCCGGTCTCGGGCTTGCTGCCGGGAAGATCCGCTTTGCCGATGGCGCTCATGAAGGCGAATTATCCCGCAAACCGGGAAAGCTTGTCCTGCGCGAACGCGACTTTTCTGCAGCTAGAACTTGCGCAGCACGATGAAATCGGCCAGCTCGGCGAGCCTTCTGGCGCCGCCGTCCAGCCCCGAAAGCGCGGCCTGCGCCTCCTCGCGCAGTTCCTCGGCGAGCGCCCTCGCGCGCGCGAGTCCGAGCGCCGAGACGTAGGTCGGCTTGTTGTTCGCAGCGTCCTTGCCGATCGTCTTGCCGAGCGTCGCGGTCGAGGACTCCTGGTCCAGAACGTCGTCGACGACCTGAAAAGCGAGCCCGACGCATTTCGCGTAGTGATCGAGGCGCGCAAGCTGCCCCGGCGCGAGCGCGTTCGAGCAGCGAGCGCCGAGCGCCACCGACGCGCGGATCAGCGCTCCGGTCTTGTGGATGTGCATGTATTCGAGCTCCGGCACGGTCAGGGGCTGGCCCACGCTCGCGAGATCGATCGCCTGCCCGCCGGCCATGCCGCGGCTGCCGCACGCGGCGGCGAGGATCTTCACCATTTCGACCTGAACCGCGGGATCGTCGGAGAGACGGTGCTCGGCGAGCAGCTGAAACGCGAGCGACTGCAGACTGTCGCCTACGAGAAGCGCGGTCGCCTCGTCGAATTCGACGTGGCAAGCCGGCTTGCCGCGGCGAAGCACGTCGTCGTCCATGCAGGGCAGGTCGTCGTGGACGAGCGAGTAGGCGTGAATGCATTCCACGGCGCAGGCCGCGATTTCCAGGCGCGCCGGGTCGGCGCTGACCGGTTCGCCGACCGAGGCCTCGCCGGCGGCAAACGCGAGCAAGGGCCGTATGCGCTTGCCTCCACCGAGCACCGCGTAGCGCATGGCGTCATGCAGGCGCTGCGGCGCTATTCCCGCGGCCGGGAGAAAACGTTCGAGCGCCGCTTCGACCCGAGCCTGGACTCTAGCCATCCAGGCGGTGAATTCACTCGTCGTCGTCGGCACCGGGGAAGTTTTTCAGCGTGTTTTCTTCGAGCACCTTGACCTGCTGCTGCGCGCGGGCGAGCACGCCCTGACAGTACTGAGCGAGCTCCAGCCCTCGCTTGTGCGCGGCAAGGGACTGCTCCAGAGTCAGCTTCCCGGACTCCATGCTCGCCACGATCTTCTCCAGCTCGGCCAAGGCGGCCTCGAAGCTCTCGGGTGGATCGGTCTTGGCGGGTTTTGACATGGAGGAGAGGCCGGCGCCGGAGCGCCGTACGGTTCAGGAAACGGCAAAATAGCCCATGGGGAAAGGACGGTCAAATGGGAAAAACCCCTGGTGCCCTCCGGGAAAAAGGTCTAGAATCGCGCCGATTTTACGAGTGACCGATCCAGAGGGAGCCCTCCAGACGTATGTCCGACTTGCCCAGTTCGCGAAGACTCAAACCCAACGCATCGCAGCTTCCTGTTTCCTGGTACTTCGACCCGCAGATTTTCGAGCTGGAGCAAAAGTTGCTCTTCGCGAACAGTCCCGGCTACGTCGGGCACGAGCTGATGGTGCCGAACCCGGGCGACTATCACACCCTCGCCTGGATGGACCACGGCAAGGTGCTGGTCCGGAACGCGAACGGCATCGAGCTCCTCTCGAACGTCTGCCGCCACCGGCAGGCGATCCTGCTCGAAGGCCGAGGCAATGCGCAGAACATCGTCTGCCCGCTGCACCGCTGGACTTACGACATGAAGGGCGAGCTGCTCGGCGCGCCGCACTTCCCCGAAAATCCCTGCCTCAACCTCGGCAAGACCCCGCTGCAGAACTGGCGCGGCATGCTGTTCGCGGGAAAACGCGACGTGGCGAAGGACCTCGCCGGGTTTGCAAGCGCCGAGGACTTCGATTTCTCCGGCTACATGCTCGACCGCGTCGAAATCCTGGAGTTCGAGCAAAACTGGAAGACCTTCATCGAGGTATACCTCGAGGACTATCACGTCATCCCCTATCATCCCGGGCTGGGGAACTTCGTCACTTGCGACGATCTCAAGTGGGACATCGCTGAAACGTATTCGGCACAGGTGGTGGGAGTGAAGGACGGGTTCGCGAAGCCGGGAACGCCGACGTACGCCAAATGGCACGAGGCGCTCACCCGCTACATGGCGGGCAAACCGGCGAAGCAGGGCGCGATCTGGTTCCTCTATTACCCGAACGTCATGCTCGAGTGGTACCCGCACGTGCTCGTGGTGAGCACGCTGCTACCGCGCTCACCGACGCACACCACCAACGTCGTCGAGTTCTACTATCCGGAGGACATCGTGCTCTTCGAGCGCGAATTCGTCGAAGCGGAGCAAGCCGCCTACAGGGAGACCGCGATCGAGGACGACGAGATCGCGAGGCGCATGGACCGCGGCCGGCGCGCCCTGTGGGAGCGCGGCGAGAACGAAGCCGGCCCTTACCAGTCGCCGATGGAAGACGGGATGATGCATTTTCACGAGCACATCAAGCGCGGGCTGGCCGGGCATCTCTAGAGTTTCTCGGCGACGGCCGCGAGTAAGATAGCGGCATGATCCTCACCGCGCTCGTCGCCGCCGAAACTCTCGCGCAGCGCCTCGACGATCCAGACTGGGTCGTGTTCGATTGCCGCCACGATCTGGCCGACCCGGCGCGCGGACGTGCCGAGTACGCGGCATCGCACATTCCGGGCGCACGCTTCCTGCATCTGGACGAGGACCTTTCCGCTCCGAAGACTAGAACCAACGGCCGACATCCGCTTCCGGATCCGGAAGTGTTGATGGAGAAATTGGGGCGTGCGGGCGTCGATTCGAGAAAGCAGGTCGTTGCCTACGACGCTCAAGGGGGCATGGTCGCGGCGAGGCTGTGGTGGCTGCTGCGCTGGCTGGGTCATCTACCCGTTGCCGTGGTGGACGGTGGCTGGAATCAATGGATCTCCGAAGGGCGAGTGCAGACAGCCGAGGTGCCACAGCTACAACCGACGCGGTTTTCGGGCAAGGCAAACTCTAACTGGGTCGGTGCAGATTTTGTCCGCGCCCGCCTCTACGATCCGGGCGTGGTGCTCGTCGATGCGCGCGCGCCGGACCGCTTTCGCGGACAGAACGAAACGCTCGATCCCGTGGGCGGGCGCATTCCCGGCTCGCGCAACCGCTATTTCCGCGACAACCTCGACGCGAGCGGGCGTTTCAAGTCGCCTGAAGCGCTCGAAAAGGAGTTCGGAACCGTACTCGGTCCCGCAGGCGCGGAAAACGCTGTGAGCTACTGCGGCTCCGGAGTTTCCGCCTGCCACAACCTCCTAGCCATGGAGATTGCCGGTCTGCGCGGGGCGCGCCTCTATCCCGGCTCCTGGAGCGAATGGTGCGCCGATCCCTCGCGGCCGGTCGAATCGGGAGAGCCGAGAGCAGCGCGGCGCTAAAGACCCGATGGGCTCGACATGGCTCGCCGATGCGGTTCTCTTCGTGCATGTCCTTTTCGTGTTGTTCGTGGTCGGCGGCTTCGCGCTGATCCTCGCCGGCGCCGAGCGATGGGGCTGGGTGCACAACCGCGCGTTTCGCATCGCGCACCTCGCCGCGATCGTGTTTGTCGCCGTCGAGACTCTGCTGGGCTTCACCTGTCCGCTCACCCTTTGGGAGGACGTGTTGCGCTCCACCGGGCGCGAGGAGCGCAGCTTTATCGGCCGCTGGCTGGCATGGCTCCTCTACTACAATCTTCCCGAGTGGGTGTTCGCGATCGCCTATTGTGCGTTTGCCCTGGCGGTGGTGTGGGCCTGGCGCGCGATCCCGCCGCGAGCGCGTTCAACACCCTCGGATAACGCGTTATGATTTCGAATATGCATCCGAACGCACCTCGATGAAGCAATACCTCGAACTCATGCGCCACGTGCTCGAGCACGGTCACAGGAAGACCGACCGCACGGGCACCGGCACGCTGTCCACCTTCGGCTGGCAGATGCGATTCGACCTGGCAGCCGGCTTCCCGCTGCTGACCACCAAGAAAGTCCATCTCAAGTCGATCATCTACGAGCTGCTCTGGTTCTTGAGAGGCGAGACCAACGTCCGCTGGCTGCAGGAGCGCGGCGTCACCATCTGGGACGAGTGGGCCGACGCGAACGGCGATCTCGGGCCGGTGTACGGCTCGCAATGGCGCAGCTGGCCCTCACCTGAAGGCGGCGCGATCGACCAAATCGCGCAGGTCGTCAATTCGATCAGGACGCGGCCGGATTCGCGCCGCCACATCGTGACGGCCTGGAATCCCGCCGAGATCGACAAGATGAAACTGCCTCCGTGCCACGTCCTGTTTCAGTTCTACGTGGCGGACGGACGCCTTTCCTGCCAGATGTACCAGCGCAGCGCCGACATTTTCCTCGGCGTGCCGTTCAACATCGCCTCGTATGCGCTGCTCACGCTGATGGTGTCGCAGGTATGTGGCCTCAAGCCCGGCGAATTCGTGCATACCTTCGGCGATGCGCACCTTTACCTCAACCACCTGGAGCAGGCGAGAGCGCAGCTCGCGCGCTCGCCGCGGCCGCTGCCGCGCATGCGGCTCAACCCGGCGATACGGGATGTTTTCGGTTTCCGCTACGAGGATTTCACCCTCGAGGCGTACGATCCGCACCCCGCGATCAAGGCCCCGATCGCAGTCTAGAGTCCGGCCGTGCGCTCGGGTGCCAGGCGGCGCAGCAGTGCCGCACCGGAGTCAAGGGCTGCGCGGAGTCCCCGAGACGAAGGCAGCGGCGTGGCGGCGCCGTTGATCGGAACGCCCAGAACGGCCCGCCCGGTTTCCTTTCCAGAAGCGTCGCGGTAGACCAGCTCGTTCGTGTCGAAATCGTACTCGGGATGACGCGCATCATTCCACTGGTTGAGGAACACCATGTAAAAGGGCACGAAGAGGCCGTGGCGTGGCTCGCGGTGCTGCAGGCCGAACACGAATTCGGGCTGCTGCTTGACCGCGAATCCGCTGTGGCAATGCTGCACCCAGATGTAGTCGCCGATGGCGATGAGCTTCCAGAACGGCTCCTCGTCGTAGAACTTGAGCTTCACCATCTTGCCGTACTTGCGCATCCCTGAGAGATACCCGATTGTCGCCTCGATCTCGGTGTGCAAGGTGAGCACCGTGATGTCCGGGGGCAAGGAATCCGCCCGCTCGCGCAGCGCCTTCCCAACCGGGTTGACCAGCATCACGCGGATTTCGTAGGCCTTCTCGATTACACCTCGCAGCAGACTGTCGTCGGCAACGAAGGTGTCGTGTCCGGTGAGGGTCAGGACGAAAGCGTCGCGCGCGGCCGGCAGCTGCCTCACCAAGGCTCGTTCCCGCCGCCGCGACCACCAGCCCGCTCCGGCGTTGCGCGCATACATCAGGGACGCGAGCCGCGCGATGTGGACGCCCTGGCGATGATCCCAGGCGATCTTGGCCAGATTGAACAGCAGCGCGAGGACCGATGCCAGGGCGATTTCAGTCGCGAGCAGGAGATTGGGATTGCGCTCGACGTGCGGCCACCATTCGTTCAGGATGTAATTCGCCATCCCGGGGAGGGAGAACGCGATGGCGACCGCGAGCAAGGTAATGACCCCGTGCGAAAGGAAATGCCGCAGCCCGCTCCAGAGGCTGTGCGTGGGCGCCCCACGATGCATGGCCATGAAGGTTCGCATTTACTCACCTCGGTGCCGCCCGGATCACTGGTTCCATTCCTGCTCGCCCCGGCCGGCGTGCGAGACGATGGCGTCCAGCGTGCGCATCGAGACGTCCTCGAGCGGCCCGCCGAGCCCGACCGCCTCGCGCGCTTCGGCCAAGGCCTCATCATGGCGATCGAGTTCCTCGAGCGTTTGGGCCAGATTGTTGTGCGCGGCGGCCGACTGCGGATGAGCGAGAATGGCCCGCCGGAACACCTGCTCCGCCGCTTCCAGATCGCCGTCGCGATGGGCCGTATTTCCCAGCCCTATGAGCGCGGTGAGATCGTCGGGCCAGCGCTCGAGCGCGCTCTCGTAGGCTTCCCGCGCCGACGTGGCCCGGCCGGTCTTTTCGAGCCGCGCCACTGCGCTCAGATAGTCGCCTGCGGCCACGCTCGCCGGCAAGCGCCGCGGCGGCAGCGCGAGCATCGCCCAGTAGCCGCTGCGCCGCCAAGTATGCTCGAAGGTATCGAGCGGCATCTGGAGGCGCCGCTCCGTGCCCGAGCGCAGAGTGATGCGCCGGGCCTTGAGGTCGTAGCCGATCGCCACGGCGTAATGCCAAGCCGGATACCAGTCCAGGGCGAGGTTCTGCAGCACGACCACCGGGTTTCCTGCGGCGATCTCAGCCAGGAGACCCGGGAGGCTCGGAGCGAGCTCGATCGCGACAAACCCGTTGCGACGCGCCGCCGCGAGCATCTCGATTTGCAGGCTCCCGTGCCGATCAGGGAGATAGACCTGCGGCCGCAGCACCTCCGGCTCGATCGCCTTGCCTCCGGCGCTGAGCACCATCGCAAGAGCAGCCGGACCGCATTGATAGTCCTCCTGCGGAAAGAACGGGACCGCTTCGAGCTCCGCGCGCTGCGGAATCCCGGCGGAACGGCTCCCCACCAGGGCCTGCAGCTGCAGCGTGGCGCAGCCCGCAAGCCCGAGAAGAAAGATGCCCGCCGCCGTAAGGCGGCGGGCGACACGCCGGCGCGGTCGAGAGGGGAGGATCACTTGGCCGGCCGGGTGAAGCTGAAAACCTTGGTGAAGCCCAGAATATCCGTTACGAGAAGGATCACGAACACCAGAAGCCCAACCCAAAGCGTGCTCTCGAACCCGCTGCCTGCCGCGGGAAACGAGTTGAACCGCGCGGCGAGCTGCGCGACTTCGTCATCGCTCATGGCGTTGACACGGGCTTTCGCTTCGTCGGCGCTCACGCCCTGCCGCTCAAGCGCGCTCCGGACATCGGCACGGTCAAAAAGCGAACCCAGAAACTCGCGCTCCGAAGACCCGCCCTGGCGGGTGGCTTCGACTCGATCGGTTGCGACCAGCTCCGCATGCACGGCTGGCATCGGCAGACCCAGCGCGCACAGGCTGACGACAAGAACGCGTGCGACGGTCCGGGTCGGGCTTGGCATCTTCTTTCCTCCTCACTTGAACAAGTAGGGTTTTCTTATGCCTGATCTCTCACGTGCGCACGAGCTTGCCTTCCACCACTCGCACCTGATCGCCTACCGCGAGTGTGGGCGGGCTCGACAAAGAAATGGTGCGAAAGGAGCCGTCGTCCATGCGCACCGTCACTCGATATGCATAGCGCTTCTTCGTGTTCTTTTCGATCTCGCTGCCGGCGATCGCGCCTCCGGCCCCAAGGAGCGTGACCGCAGTGCCACCTCCCCCGACCGTCTGCTCGCCGGCGCCCGGCCCGCCTGCCGTCGCTCCGGCGCCGCCCGCTTCATCGCGCACCTCGACGATCCGGATGGACTCGACCGTACCGCACAGAGCGCAGCTATTCGCCGGGACGGGCTTGCGTCCGGTGTCTGCGGCCCGCGAGTCGCCCTGCTTCGGTGAGAGCCCGCTGTGCAACCAGCTCGTGACGGCTGCGACGCCGATCAGACCCGCAATCAGCACCGGAACCGCCCGTCCCGCGAAGAGAGTATCGATCCGCATTTATCCGTGATTGGAGCGCTCTCGCTTTAGCAAATTTGTTTCTCCCACCGCTTGAGGATCGCGTTGGAGTTGTGAGCATGAGTGCAATCCCCGTGCCAGCATAAGTTTTTGCGCTATCTCAACGAGTTATCCCAAATCCCGAATGCTGAATATTTTCGATGCGTCGCTTGTCAACGACGCTTTCCCGCAAGCGGCAAAAATCGAACTGATGGGAAAGGGAATTTGTTGTCGCCCCGGAGCGACAACGCGACGAATTTCCGCGCGCGCGGATCGCCCGGGTTTCAGCCCTTTTCGGGCTTGAACATCTTCGGCTCGAGCTTGTGGCGCTCGAGCAGCTTGTAGAACTCGGTGCGATTGCGCTGCGCGAGCTTCGCCGCCCGGGTCACGCTGCCGCCGGTGATGCGCAGGATCCGGACCAGGTATTCGCGCTCGAAGGCTCCCCGCGCTTCCTCGAGCGACGCAAGCTGCGCGGGCTCCTCCTTCAATGCTTGCTGGATGAGCGAGGCCGGCACGACGCCCGAAGGGCAGAGCGCGACCGCCTGTTCGATCACGTTGACGAGCTGCCGCACGTTGCCCGGCCAAGGTGCCGCAAGTAGCGTTTGAAGCCCCTCCGGAGCCACTGCCTGCACGTCCTTTCCGTAACGCGCGGCGGTGACTCTGAGGTAATGGGTCGCCAGAGGGACGATGTCTTCGCGCCGCTCGGAGAGGGGCGGGAGGGCGAGCGAGACCACGTTCAGTCGATAGTAGAGATCCTCGCGGAACCGCCCCGCTTTCATCTGCGCGTCGAGGTCGCGGTGAGTGGCGGAGATGACGCGCACGTCGACTTGCGTTCCCTGCGTCGCACCGACCGCACGCACTTCGTGGTCCTGCAGCACGCGCAAGAGCTTGGCCTGCAAAGCAAGAGGCATATCGCCGATTTCATCCAAAAACAGCGTCCCTCCGTCGGCGGCGGGGACCAGGCCCTTGTGGTCGTAGGTCGCGCCGGTAAACGAGCCTTTGCGGTGGCCGAACAATTCCGATTCGAGCAGATTTTCCGGGATGGCCGCGCAATTGACCGCCACGAAGGGTCCCTGCGAGCGAGGGCTCGCCCGGTGTATCGCGCGCGCGAGGAGCTCCTTTCCCGTGCCGCTCGCGCCCTGGATGAACACGCTCACCTCCGACTGGGCAACCAGGCGCGCCTGATGGAGCACGTTTTCCATTTTCGGGCTCTGCGTCACGAAATCGCGCCGCCAGTCCTCCTCACCTTCACTCTGTGCGACTCCGGAAAGGCGCAAGGCCTGTTCCACCTGGTCGAGCAGGTGCTTCCCGTCGAACGGCTTGGACTGAAACCCGAAAACTCCGCGGCGGGTCGCGGCGACCGCCTCGGGGATCGTCCCATGCGCGGTGAGGATGATGACCGGAAGGGTCGGCGCCTGCTTGCGAATCTCGTCAAACAAGGTCAAGCCGTCCATTCCGCCCATCTTGAGGTCGGTAATGACGAGCTCAGGTCGCGAAGCCGCGAGGACGGCGAGCGCCTTCTCCCCGCTGTCCGCGCCCTTGACGCTGTGGCCGGCGGCGGTAAGTCGCAGGGAAATGAGTTTCAGGATATCCGGATCGTCGTCGACGAGGAGAATGGTGCTCATCTTGGCCGCGCTTGCTCGCGTTCTATGATATTGCGCTCGACCGCCTTCAGCGCCTCGAGCTGCTCCTTTAGTTGGACGGTGCGGCGCTGCTCGCGCAAGCGTTCGCTGATCTGGGCATAAAGCAGTCCGGCAAACTGCTGCATCGGGCCGGGCGGCGATTCGGAGGCTCCCGCGCCCGCGAGAGACTCGAGCAGGCCCGCGGCCCGGGTGTCGTCGTTGAACGCGGTTCCAGGCAACGCAAGCAGCAGCGCGAGCCGGACCCGTCCGTAGGCGCCGCGATCCTTGGAGAGCATCTGGGTCGAAGCGTTCAATTCGCGTTGCTGCTCATCCGCCTGGAGCGCCGCGACTCTCTGGGTGTAAGCGATCAGCTCGATGACCTGCCGCGATTCACGGTTGTCGCGGACCCAAGGGGCACTCGAACCTCCAGGACCTGAACCTGGAGTGGATAAGGCGGCACACCCGGCAAGCGCCAAAATGCCGCAGAGGATTGCAACGGTCCGGATCATAGCTCGGGACGCGGCGTTCCGGCCGCAAGCGTGACGCGGAAATGGGCGCCGCCTTCGCGATCGCTCACAACCTCGATGCGACCGTCGTGAGCCACCACAAATTCCCGTGCGATCGCGAGCCCCAAACCGCTGCCCCGCACGCGGCCGTGGTGGATGTCCTCGCCCTGATAGAACCAGTCGAAAATCCGGTCGCGATCCTCGGGAGGAATTCCCGGACCCGCGTCTCTCACGTCGAATACCACCTCAGCCCCCTCTCTTCGCAGCGCCAGGGAAATCATACCCTCGTCCGGCGAGTATTTGATCGCATTGGAGACCAGATTCGCCGCAACGGCGCGTAATTTTTCCTCGTCGGCTTGAAGTATGACCGGGTCCAGCCGCAGGTCGGCGCGGATGCCGCGAGCCTGGACCGCGAGCCGGTGATCGTCGAGCACCTGTTCTACGACCCGGTCGAATCGCACCGCCGTCACCTCCAGGCGCCCCACGCTCTCCTGCGCTCGATGGTAGTTCAAGAGGCCCTCAATCAGCTGCTGCAATTGCACGCTTTTTTGCCGGAGGATTTCGACGATTTCGCGCTGGCCGGGCGACAGCGGGCCGGCGGTCCCCTCGACCAGCAGCTCCGATCCTTCGCGAAGCGCCGTCAGCGGCGTTTTCAGCTCGTGAGAGACGTGGCGCAGGAACAGGCGCTTCTGTTGTTCGAGTTCGATCAGCCGTTGCCGCAGCCAATCGAGCCGGCTGCCCAGGTATTTCAGGTCCGCCGGCCCGCCGACCCGGATATCGCCCTCGAACTCGCCAGCACCGAGACGCCGGATCGCCTGGTCGAGCTGACGGATCGGTCTCGCGATGAGAAGGGTGACTCCGACCGCAAGGAGTATCCCGAGCGGGATCGTCGCGGCGAGCTGCAGCCAGAGGATGCGCTGCGCGCGCTCGCCCGTGCGCCGCATGGATTCCACCTCGCGGTCGATCAAGGCGTTGCTCGTATTGAGCACGTCCCGCGCCAGCTCCGACAGCACCAAGTAGCCCTCCACGAGCGCCTTCTTGTCGGCCGCCGTCTTCGGCCTGCCGAGCAACTGTTCGTAGAGCCCCTGCTCCTTGTCGATAGTGCTGTTGAGCTCGTGCAGCTGCGGCTCGTCGAGCGGCTGCAGGGAAAGCTCGCTGGTGTTCGCCTTGAAGTTCGCCCTCAAGCGGGCGTAATCCTTGAGGAGCTCCTCGTCGTCGAGGATGAGATACTGGCGCACGACCCGTTCGAGCGCCGTGGTTTGCTCGACCAGGAGGCGGCTGCCGCGAGAGGCTTGCGCCGCCTGAGAAACCGCGGTCTGGCTCTGACCTGCAAGCTGCTCGACGTATACCGCAGTGTTGTAAAAAGCCACGACGAGCGGTGCCGCGACGAGCGCGAAGGCGAGCAGCAGCAAGCTCAGAAACGATCGCGGGTAGTAGCGTTGGGGGAAGTCGAGCCCGATTTTCATGGCCCGCTATAATGCCGCAGTTTTGCGCATCGTGACTTTGCTCTCCCGTTCCGTCGACCCGAAATGACCGGCTTTTCGCGCGTCGCCATCATCGCCGCCGTGGCGAGCAACGGCGTCATCGGCCACCGCAACCGCATGCCCTGGCACCTGCCGGAGGACCTGAGGCGTTTCAGGCAGCTTACGCTTGGTCACGCAGTGATCATGGGTCGCCGAACGTTTGAATCGATCGGCGGGCCGCTTGCCGGACGAGACAACATCGTGATCACCCGCTCGCCCGATTGGACGCGCTCGGGCTGCCGCGCAGTGCGTTCGCTCGATGCCGCTCTCGCGGCGGTGGTCGAGCCCCGGGACGCATTCGTCATCGGGGGCGCGCAGATCTACGCGCTCGCTATTCCGATCGCATCCCGCCTCTATATGACCGAGATCGAGCGCGATTTCGAGGGCGACGCTTTCTTCCCGGAGTTCGACCGCTTACGCTGGCGCGAGGCCTCGCGCGAGTCTCGCGTTCTCGACGGGGCAGGAGGTTTCAGCTACCACTTCGTCGCCTACGATCCCAGAGACCGATTTCGCACCGCGTTCCCGCGTGGCCCCTTATTCTAGCGGGCCGCCGGCGCCAAGGTCATCAAACCGCGGACGGAGACCGGGAGAATCGCGGCAAAAGGGCTCGATGAGACGATCACGCCTTCACCTTGTCCGCAACGACGACGCAGTTGCGCCCCGATCGCTTGGCTTGATAAAGGGCGGCGTCGGCGGCACGCAGCACTTCCTGCCCGTTCTCGCCGTGGTCGGGAAATATCCCGATGCCGACGGAAACCGTGATGGGTCCGACCCGCCGGCCCTCGTACTCGATCTCGAGGTTCTGCACGTCCCGGCGGAGCTTTTCGGCCCGCTCCGCGACAATTCCCTGCTGGGCAGGAGCCATGACTAGAACGAACTCCTCGCCGCCATAGCGGGAGACGATATCCTCGCCCCGCGCAAGGGACAGCATGTACTGGCCTATCGCACGCAGCACCGCATCCCCTGCCGCGTGGCCGAGCGTGTCGTTGAAGCGCTTGAAGTTGTCGACGTCGATCATCATTATGCCGAAAGGCAGCGCGCTGCGCCGTGCGCGGCTTTCCTCACGGCCGAGCGATTCCTCGAGGTAGCGGCGGTTATGGAGGCCGGTCAGCCCATCATGCACAACCTGGTCCTTCAAGCGGAGGTTTGCCTGCGTCAGTTCCCCCTCCGCCAATAGCCGCTTTTTGATCTCCTGGTCCAGCGCCGCTCTCACCACGTCGAGCTGCGCGTCGCGCTGGGCGACGCCCCGACCCAGTTGGGCGTTCAGCCGCTCGAGATTCGCGATATGCCGGTGGAGCTTACGGGCGATCGGGCGCAGGAACGAGTCGATGGATCTATCTTCCGAATGCACCTCCAGCGGGAGTGCGCTCGGCCCGGAAAGAGCCGCATCGACGACCGCCAGCAGCGTCTCCGGGTTGACGGGCTTCGCAATGAAAGACGCGCCGAAGGTGGTTGCCAGTGCCTCGGCTTCGGCCGCGATATGAGCGGCGGCCCGAAACACGATCCGCGGCTGGACCGAGTTCGGCTCCGAGCGCAGGTTGAGGACGAACTGACAACCGTCCATGCCCGACGTGAGTATGTCGATGATCACCAAATCGGGGCTTTCGGCGCGAACGATCCGCAGCGCTTCCTCGCCGTTCCGGGCCTCCAGCACACGGTGCCCCCGGTCCCCGAGCAGCGTCGCAACGAACCGCAGATTGACGGGCCTGTCCTCGACGACAAGAATCGTGGCCACGAACCTCCCGATTTTTCACCCAATGCCCAATCCGATGCCCAACGAGCCCCTTCGGGGCCTATCCCAGACAAACGGAGCTTAATTGGGAGATTATGCCTCCGTCATGCGTCAATTCAGGTAACGAAAATGTCACAGAGCGTGAGCCGAAAGGAGGAGTCGGAAGCTGTCGCAGACCCTCCCTCCCGAGGGCGCGAAACGTCGCCGAGCCCCCCCCCCCGGGACATATGTCCGACAGCCTAACCGGCTCGGAGAAGCGGTTCCGGTTGCGGCGGCATCATCGCCTCCCATTGAACCACTTGAGCGCAGACGCTTCGTCTCGAAAACTCTGAACGTTGACGCCGTGCTGGCGCCCTATCAATTCGATGTACTGATGGGAGATGCCCAGCTCCTCGGAATCTCCGATCAGCGCGATCTTATGTGACGGATCGGTGGCGAGTCTCCTGAAGTACGCGAGAAATCCAGACCTCTCGACCGTGAAAACCGGGTTCGAGGAATTCACGCAGATCAGCACGCACGACCGCTGATGTCTCATCGCGGCGCCCGCAACGATTTGCAAAAATTCCCGCGTCTCTTCCATCGTCTCGCGATTGAAAAGCTCTGCCTTCAAATACCCCGGCTCGATGGTGACTTTGTACAACATCTTTACAGGGCGCCGTATCGCTTTACAGGGCGCCGGATCTCCTCCCGCCTCGGCCTCGGATAACCGGGAAAATCCGATGCGATGGTTCGCAAACTAGCTGCGCAAGAAAATATTAGTTGGTAGCAAGGGAAAATGAATAATTTTGACAATGCGATTGGCCTCTACGGATCAGATTTCCAAAGTGTGTAAGGTATTTCCTGATAGGTGCTCCCCCCGATTTTCTTGCATCGAAGGAGCCTTGGTTTTGACGCTCCCCTCAAAAAGTAGCGTGGCAGCTACCTACGGTCGCTCGCTCACCACAGAAAATTAACGGTTGCGCTATAGCAGACGGAATTCTAATTCGTTATGATGAAATTCTGCTTGTAAAGCACCTCCCCTCCCTCCCGGTGCGGATGCGGGCAGGCGGCCCCGGCGCTCGCCGGGGTTTTTTTTCGAGCTTACCCTCACATCACCCCCGAGGAAGCGACTGTCTTGTCGATCGTCCCGCCGAGCTCGGCCTTGAGCGCTTGCGCTTCCTGCTCGAGTAGTGCGTAGGCCGCCTGTACTTTTTCCAGATTCTTCACCAAATCGAGCTCCTCCAGTTTTCCCGCCGCTTCCTGCGCCGCGGTTGCGGACAGGCTGCGAAACATCCCGCGCAGGGTATGGATGTCGTAGGCAAAACGTCCGGCGTTCCCGGTTTTCATCGCCTCGCGGGCACTTGCCATGAGCGGGTCGCACTCCTGCAGAAACATTTTGGTAATCTCGCCTAGCAGCTGCATGTCGCCGTCGACCCGATCGAGCAACTTCGCCCGATCGAGCACGATCTTTTCGGCACGCGCAGAATTTGGCCGCCCGCCGGAGACAAGATGCAGCTGCTCGATCGCTTCGAGCAGCGTCGCCGGCTGGATGGGCTTGATCAAATAGCCGTCCATGCCCGCCTTCAGGCAGTGTTCGCGATCACCCACCATCGCATGCGCGGTCAACGCGACGATGGGAATGTATCCCCCGGTAATCTTTTCCCGGTCTCGAATTGCCGTGGTGGTTTCGATCCCGTCCATTCTGGGCATCTGCACGTCCATGAGGACAAGATCGAAACGCTCGCGTTCGAGCGTTTTTAGCGCGGCAGCCCCGTTGTCCACGGCGGCGACTGTGTAACCCTCTTTCTCGAGCACGTGCTGGGCGAGCCTGCGATTTACAGGATTGTCCTCGACCAGCAAAATATGCAGCGCCGGCTTGATTCTTTGCGAGCGCCCCGACGCCGGCGGTGCCCGTCGAGCTCCGCTGCGAGTCGGGATGCCGGACATGGCGCGGAGGGCATCCAGAAGTTCCGATCGCTTGACCGGCTTTGTGAGGCAGGACAACATCTCGCCATCGAGGCGGTCCCGTTTTTCCTCGCGCCGCAGCGCAGAACCGAGCACGATCACGGACTCCACCCCGAGGCGCGGGTTCTTCCGCATCTGCACGGCGAGTTCATAGCTATCCACGCCCCGCAGAGTGTCATCCAGAAGCACCAGCCGGAACGGCGCCTTTGCCCGTTTCGCCTGTTCCAAGGTTTCCGTCAAGGACTCGCAGCTTTCGGCTTCGTGCGCCTCGACGTTCCATCGTTTCAGCGCGTCCACGAGGATGCGGCGGCTGAGCGCATGATCTTCCACAACCAGAGCCCGCAGCTCCTTGAAATCGATCGCCACCTGTTCGCCTTGCGCCACTTTCTGCAGGCCGAAACGTACCGTGAAGTGAAAAATGCTTCCCTTGCCCGGCTCGCTGTCGACCCAGATCTTGCCGTTCATCATTTCCACCAGACGCTCCGAAACGGTCAGCCCAAGGCCGGTGCCGCCGTAAAGACGCGTCGTCGAGGTATCGCCCTGGAGAAACGGTGCGAAGATAGCGGTCTGTTTTTCCCGGTCGATTCCGATTCCGGTGTCGCTTACGGTGAAATAACAGTTCACCTCGGCGCCATCACTCGATTGGGGTTGAACGCGCATCACCACTTCGCCGCGCTCGGTGAACTTGATTGCATTGCCCACCAGGTTGAGTACGATCTGGCCCAATCTGACCGGGTCGCCGAGCAGCGCGTCGGGGGTGTCGGGTCGGATTTCATAGGCGAGCTCCAGGCCCTTTCGGTGCGCCTCGAGCGCCAGTGTTTTCATGGTGTCGCCCAGGCTCTCGCTCAGCGAGAACGGAATGGTCTCGACTTCCAGCCGCCCGGCCTCGATCTTCGAGAAATCCAGAATGTCGTTGATGACCGTCAAAAGGGAGCCGCCCGAGGCCTTTACGAGTTCAAGGTACTCGCGCTGCTCCGGCGTCAGAGGCGTCTGCAGGGCGAGATCGGTCATCCCGATGATGGCGTTCATCGGAGTCCGGATTTCATGACTCATGTTGGCCAGAAACTCCGACTTTGCCAGGTTCGCGGCCTCGGCCGCCCGCTTCGCCTTGTGCAGATCTTCCTCGGCCTGCTTGCGCATCTCGATTTCCTTCCGCAGCAGGTCGTTCGCCGCGATCAGACTCGCGGTACGCTCCCTTATTTTGGTTTCAAGGCTCTCGTTGACCTTGGACAATTCCCGTTCCGCGATTTTGCGCTGGTTGACCTGCGTCGCGAGCTCCGCGCTCTTGCTGTACAAATCGACGAACACCGCCACCTTCGACTTTAGGATGTCGATATTCACCGGCTTCAGAATGTAGTCCACCGCGCCGATTTCATACCCTCTGAAAACCGATTGCGCGTCTTCGAGAGCGGCAGTGAGGAAAATGATGGGGGTGTGACGAGAACGCTTGAGTTTGCGGATCAATGTGGCGGCTTCGAAACCGTCCATTTCGGGCATGCGGATGTCGAGCAGAATGAGCGCGAAGTCGGTTCTGAGAATCTGTCTCAGCGCCTCCTTCCCCGACCCGACCGCCACTACGTTCCGGTCGGGCCCGGAAAGGAGCTGCTGCATGGCAAGCAGGCCATGCCGCTCGTCGTCGACTACAAGAATGTTAGCTTGCGATGGGCCGGACACCGCCGTCTCCGATCACTTGGCGAGTCCGACTCGCAAGAGCGACAACAGCTGTTCGATATTGACGGGCTTGGAGATGTAGTCAGAAGCCCCGGCCTCGATGCATTTCTCGCGGTCCCCCTTCATCGCTTTCGCAGTCACTGCGATGATCGGAAGATTCTTGAATTCCTGCAGGCCGCGAATGATTCGGATCGTGTCGTATCCGTCGAGCTCGGGCATCATGATGTCCATGAGGACGACATCGATTTCCGGATTGTTTTTCAGCGTTTCGAGCCCGTCTTTGCCGTTCTCCGCGTTGAGCACCGTTATCCCATGTTGCTCCAAAGCCCCGGTCAACGCGAATATGTTTCTGATGTCGTCGTCGACAATCAGCACCTTTCTGCCGGCCAGATCCGGCGTGGCCGATTGGATAGCGGCCAGCAACTGTTCGCGCTTATTCGTCGGCAGATCGCTGACCGTCTGATGAAGGAACAGCGTCGTCTCTTCCAAAACCGCTTCGAGAGTCCGTGCGCTTTTCAGGACGGCGACCTCTGCCAGCTTTCTGAGATCGTCCCGCTCGCTGCCGCTCAGGGCGTCCGCTTCATAGATCACGATCGGCAATTCGGACGTCGTTTCGGATTGGACGATCTTCTTGATGAAGTCTATCGCGCTCATATCGCGAAGCGTCGGACCGAGCACCATGCAATCGAACTGATTCTTCTGCAGGGCATCGAGGGCCTGCTTGCCTGCGCGCACACCGGTGATCTGCACGTCCTCCTCGCGCAGGGCTTCGGTGATGCTCGCCCGCTCCGCGTCGTTTCCATCGACGACGAGCAGCGCTCTGATCTCGTGCTCGATTATTCTGCGCGTCTTGGCAAGGGCTTCCTGGAGCGCCTCCTTCACCGCGGGCTTGCGCACGGCTCCCAGGGCTCCCATGTGAAGGCATTTGTGCATCTGCCCCGCCACGGAAATGACGCTCACCGGGATATGCCGCGTTTTCGGATCGTGTTTCAGGAGATCCAAGACCGCCCACCCGTCCATGTCCGGAAGCTTCAAGTCCAGCGTGAGCGCGTCAGGCTCAAGTTCCTTGACCTGAGCGAGCGCCGTGTTGCCGTCCAGCGCGACTACGCCCTTGAACCCGCTCTCGCGCGCGACATCCAGCAAAATCGCGGCGAACGTGGCGTCGTCTTCGACGATCAGGACGACGCGGTCGCCCGGCTGGATGTTGTCGCGGTCGTCGCTCACTTGAGGCTCCGGGCGTACCCCGTGCGCTTTCATCGCCGGACTGAAAGTCGGTCGCTTAGCGTAAGCCGGACCGAGCCTGGGCTCTTCGGCGGGTGTTTCCTCGGCCGGTGTTTCAACGGAGGGTGTTTTCGGCGTTATCGTCGCAGGACTTGGCTTGGGCTCCTCGGCGGGCGCTTTCGGTGCTTTCGCCTCGACCTCCGCCGGATCGTGGGTAAGCGGCAGGTAAAGGGCAAACGTGCTGCCTTTGCCCGGATTGCTTTCGACCCGAATTTCCCCGCCGAGCAGGCGAGTAAGCTCGCGGCTGATGGAAAGCCCCAGTCCCGTGCCGCCGTATTTGCGGCTGGTCGTTCCGTCAGCCTGCTGGAAGGCTTCGAAAATGACCTTCCTCTTGTTTTCGGGAATTCCGATCCCGGTGTCCGCGACGGAGAACGCCACCACTTTTTCCGCCGCATCCAATTGCGGGTGTCCCGCAGTCCAACCGGATTTCGCGAGGGAGATCCGCAGAGACACTTTGCCCTTTTCGGTAAACTTGAACGCATTCGAGAGCAGATTCTTCAGGATCTGCTGGAGTCGCTTCTCGTCGGTGTGAATCACCGCGGGCAGGTCTGAAGCCGCGCTCACCGTGAAGCCCAAGCCTTTGTCCTGCGCCACCTGGCGGAAAGTCCGCTCGACGTAGTCCTGCAGCCCCGAGAAGCGCTCAGGGGCGATGTCGAGCGTGACTGTGCCAGATTCGATCTTGGCCAGATCGAGAATGTCGTTGATGAGGGAAAGAAGATCCGTGCCGGCGGCATAAATAGTCTGCGCGTAATCGATCTGTTTGGGCAAGAGGTTGTTGCCTGCGTTGTCCGCGAGCAGCTTCGCCAGGATCAACAGGCTGTTCAACGGCGTGCGCAGTTCGTGTGACATGTTGGCCAGGAACTCGGACTTGTAGCGAGAAGAGAGCGCGAGCTGCTCGGCTTTTTCCTCGAGCGCAGCTTTCGCCTGCTCGACTTCCCGATTCTTGTATTCGACCTGCCTCATTTGCTCCGAAAGAAGCTTGGCCTTCTCTTGAAGTTGCTCGTTGGTGCGCTGCAGCTCCTCTTGCTGATTCTTGAGCAGTCTCTCGGAGTTCTGCAGATTCTGCGCCTGCTGCTCCAGACGGTCGTTGGTTTCCTTGAGCTCCTCCTGCTGGCTTTGCAGCTCCTTGGTGAGCGATTGCGACTGTTCGAGCAGGGATTCCGTGCGCATGTTTGCCTCGATGGTGTTGAATACCACGCCGATACTTTCGGTCAGCTGATCGAGAAACGACAGGTGCGTTTCGCCGAACTTCCTGAGCGAAGCAAGCTCCACGACCGCTTTGATCTCGCCTTCGAACAGCACCGGCAGCACGATGACGTTCACCGGGGCCGCGGAACCGAGAGCCGAGCTGACGCGGATGTAGTCGTCGGGGACGTCCTCGAGGAGAATGCGCTTCTTCTCGTAAGCGCACTGCCCTACCAGGCTCTCGCCGATCCGCAGGGTTTTCGCGAGATGCTTGTTCGGCTTGGATGCGTAGCTGGCGAGCAGTTCGAGACCGGGTTCGTCGCCGTCCTTCACCTGGGTGTAAAAGACGCCTTGCTGGGCGTTCACGAGCGGCGTCAGCTCCGAGAGCACCAGTTTCGATACGGTCACGAGGTCGGTGTGACCCTGCAGCATCTGCGTGAATTTTGCGAGATTGGTCTTGAGCCAGTCCTGCTCGTTGTTCTTGAGGGTCGTGCTCTTGAGATTGCGGATCATCTCGTTGATGTTGTCCTTCAGGACCGCCACTTCCCCCATCGCTTCGACCGTGATCGACCGCGTGAAATCGCCCTTTGTCACCGCCGTCGCGACGTCCGCGATGGATCGCACCTGGGTCGTGAGGTTCGCCGCCAACTGATTCACGCTGTCGGTGAGATCCCGCCACAGTCCGGCGGCACCCGGCACCTTCGCCTGGCCCCCGAGCTTGCCGTCAGTGCCCACCTCGCGCGCCACGTTGGTCACCTGGTCGGCGAACGTCGCCAGCGTATCGATCATGCCGTTGATGGTGTCGGCCAGCGCCGCGATTTCGCCTTTCGCTTCGAAGGCGACTTTTCGCTTCAGGTCGCCTTTTGCCACGGCTGTCACGACCTGCGCTATGCCGCGCACCTGATTGGTGAGGTTCGCCGCCATCGAGTTCACGTTGTCGGTGAGGTCCTTCCAGGTCCCGGCCGCTCCGGGCACCTGCGCCTGGCCCCCGAGCTTGCCCTCGGTGCCCACCTCGCGCGCCACCCGCGACACTTCCGAGGCGAATCCGTTGAGCTCGTCCACCATCGTGTTGATCGTGCTCTTCAGCTCCAGGATCTCG